>Ga0209909_100083_pt1 | contig 190970 bp, 193 predicted proteins | sample FECB22metaG_FD_188302 | JGI IMG/M metagenome (GOLD analysis project Ga0209909, IMG submission 188302) | Cyanobacterial communities from the Joint Genome Institute, California, USA - FECB-22 (SPAdes) (version 3) | ecosystem: Environmental > Aquatic > Thermal springs > Hot (42-90C) > Microbial...
CCCGCACCCGGACCCGCGGCGATCGCCGCACCTCCACTGCCCGCGCCGGTGCCGCCCGCGCCGGTGCCGCCCGCGGTGGTGCCGGAGGTCGCGCGCTCCGCGCCGGAGGCGAGGCTCGCCGCGGCGGTTCCGCCGCCGCCCCCGCCGCCGCCCGAACCGCCACGTCGCGCAGCGGAGCCCCCGCCTCGGCCGGCAACGCGATTCCAGGCGCCGGGCCCGGCGGCGGGAGGCGGCGCTGTAGAGGCGCCGCTCGCCTCGGGCGAGGCGCAGGCCTCCGGCGCCGTCGTGCCGCCGCGTCCGGCCGCCGGCGCGGCGAACCGCTCGCCCGAATACCCGCAGGCCAGCCGCATCCGCGGCGAGCAGGGGCGCGTGACGCTGCTGGTGCAGGTGGATCCGGCGGGCGAGGTGCTGGACCTGGCGATCCTCGGCTCCTCCGGCCATGCGGCGCTGGACCAGGCGGCGGCGCGGACGGTGCGGGGGTGGCGCTTCCAGCCGGCGACCCAGGGTGGGCGGCCGGTCTTCTCGACCACGACGCTCGGCATCACCTTTCGATTGGACGGGGAGCGGCGGCGGTGAGGCTCGACGTGATCACGACGCGCGGCGGCGACGGGGGGGAGACCTCGCTGGGGGATGGAACGCGCGTGCGGAAGGATGCGCTGCGCGTCGCGGCGTACGGCACGGTGGACGAGGCGAATGCGGCGATCGGGCTGGTGCGGCTGCACCTGGCGGGCGACGCCGAGGCGGATGCGATGCTGGCGAGGGTGCAGAACGACCTGTTCGACCTGGGTGCGGACCTCTGCGTGCCCGGCGTCGCGGGCGAGCGGCTGCGCGTGAGCGACGCGCAGTCGCTGCGGCTGGAGGCCGAGCTGGCGGCGATGAACGCCGCGATCCCGCCGCTGCGGAGCTTCGTGCTGCCGGGCGGGTCGGCGGGTGCGGCGCATGCGCATCTGGCGCGCGCGATCGTGCGGCGGGCGGAGCGGCTGGCGGTGACGCTGGCGGCGGAGGAGGCGGTGAACCCGGCGGTGGTGCGCTACCTGAACCGGCTCAGCGACCACCTGTTCGTGCTGTCGCGGCGGCTGAACGGGAACGGGGCGGGGGATGTGGTCTGGGTGCCGGGGGCGGGGAGGTAGGGATGGGGGATCGCGCTTTCCCCCCTCACCCCAGCCCTCTCCCGCGAGGGGAGAGGGAGTCGGGGGGCGCCGTCTGCATGGTGCGCACGGCATCCTGGGCGAGTGGGATGGCGTCGGGGAGCAAGCCCTCGAAGCCGGCGCGAAGTGTCACGCGGCTGGCGGCGGCTTCGGGAAAGCGCTCGGTCAGTGCCGTGAGGCGGGTGCGCAGCGTGGCGAGCGCCTGGTGGCCCACGCGCGAGGGCAGGTCGGCGAGCTCCGCAGGTTCCAGCACGTGGACGAGCGCGAGGTCCACGACGTCGCGGTGGGTGAAGGACGCGCCGCGGTAGAGCACCTTCTTCGCGATGATCTCGCCGATCGGCTCGACGGGCATGCGGAGGCCGGGGGCGAGCTCGATGGAGGCGGAGGGCGCACGGGCGAGGACGGCGGCGCCGACGATGAAGTCCACTTCCTGCGGGCCGAAGCGGAAGCGGATGACGTTGGACGATTCCTCGTAGGCGGTGGCGAGGCGGGCGACCCTGTCGTTCAGTCGGGGGGCGAGGAACGTCAGCAGTTGCGCGTCGGGCAGGAAGAAATCGAGGTCGCGGCTCTCGCGGTGGCCGTAGCGGGCGGCGAGCATCGAGCCGCCGCCGAGGGTAAGGCGCGGCAGGATCGCGCCATCGGTCGCGGCGATGAGTTCGGCGGCGCGCGGCAGGAGTGCGCGCCAGGCGACGTTGCGCGGGTCGTCCGGTGCGATGGTGCCGGGGACGGGCAAGCCGGCGACGCCGTCAGGCCACGCCATCCAATGCGTCCTCCAGCGCGGGGTTGCGCAGGCTGGCCGAGGCGGAGACGGCGGCGTAGGCGGCGCGCAGCACCGACATCGGGATGGCGTGCCGGTAGCAGAAGCCGAGGGCGGTCTGCGGCGCGAGTTCCAGCATCAGGCGCTCGAGATGCGGGGCGAGGCCGGGGTGGTCGGCGGGGGCGTGCAGGGCGGCGATCATCGCCTCCGTGGACGGCACGGTGCGGAAGGGGACCGAGGCGCTGACGACGGCGAAGTCGGGCTCGGTCATCGCGCGTGCCGCCTAGCTCATCGGGACGGCGCAGTGGGTGGCGTAGCCGGGGCGCGCCTTGAGGCGGGCGTAGAGCGCTTCGAGGGCGGGCATGGGCTTGCGCTCGACCGGCAGGGCGAACCAGCGGTGCAGGAAGGGGCCGAAGGCGATGTCGGCGAGGGTCAGGTGCTTGCCGCAGGCGAAGCCCGCGCCCGCGGCCGCGTCCACCATCGCCCAGAGCGCCTCGGCGGCGTCGCGGGCCTTCGCGGCGGCGGCGTGGTCGCGCTGGGCTTCGGGGATGCGGACATAGGTGAAGAAGATGGTGGTCATCGGCGCGTTCAGGGCGGAGAGCTGCCAGTCCATCCACTTCTCGCAGGCCGCGGCTTCGCGCGGGCCGGAGGGGTAGATCGGGTTGCCGGGGGCGCGGGTGCGGGCGAGGTAGCGGAGGATGCTGTTGCTCTCGTAGAGGGTGAAGCCGTCCTCTTCCTCGATGACGGGGACGAGGGCGTTGGGGTTCCTGGCGAGGTAGTCGGGGTCCTTCGTGCGGCCGAACGCGCCGCCGGCGTCGGTGCGCTCATAGGGGATGTCGAGCTCCTCGCAGAGCCAGAGCAGCTTCATGACGTTGGAGGAGTTGGCGCGGCCCCAGATGCGCAGCATGTCGTCCCGTCCCCTTCGTTCGATACGCGGAGCGTAGGAGGCGTGGCGGGCGTGGTCCAGTTGCGCGGTGCGGGCGGGTGGCGGATGGTGCGGCCATGCCCTTCGCATTGATCGTGGCGGCGCTGGCGGCGGCGGCGCCGGTGCTGGCGATGCTGAGCGAGCGCTGGCCGGGGCTCGCGCCCTGCGCGCTGTGCCTCTGGCAGCGATGGCCCTACTGGGTGGCGGCGGGGATCGCGGTGGCGGCCGCGGCGCTGCCGGGGCGGGCGCGGAGCTGGGCGTTGCGGGCGGCGGCGGTCGCCGTGCTGGGCTCGGCCGCGGTGGCCTTCGTGCATGTGGGGGTGGAGTTCGGGTGGTGGCCCTCGCCGCTGCCGGCCTGCCTGGCGCCCTCCGTGGCGGGCGGCAGCGTGGACGACCTGATGCGGAGCCTCGCGCCGGCGCCGAGTAAGCCGTGCGATGAGCCGGCTAATGTCGTGCCGGGGGTGCCGGTGTCGCTGGCGCAGATGAACCTGGTCTATGCCGCAGGCTTGGCGGTGTTCGCGTGGGGCCGGGCGAGGCGGCCCGGCCGGAGGCCTCAGCTCTCCAGCTCGCTGTCCCAGTAGAGGTAGTCGCGCCAGCTCTCGTGCAGGTAGTTGGGCGGGAAGCTGCGGCCGTTCTCCTGCAGCTCCCAGCTCGTCGGCTGGCGGGGGGTCAGGCGGGGGTGCATGTGGCACTCGCGCGGCAGGCGGTTGCCCTTGCGGAGGTTGCAGGGGCCGCAGGCCGTGACGACGTTGTCCCACGTCGTGCGCCCGCCGCGGCTGCGGGGGATCACGTGGTCGAAGGTCAGGTCGTGGGTGGGCTTGGGGCCGCCGCAGTACTGGCACTCGAAGCTGTCGCGCAGGAAGACGTTGAAGCGCGTGAAGGCGGGGCGCCGCGCCGCGGGGATGTATTCCTTCAGCGCGATCACGCTCGGCAGCTTCATCTGGATCGAGGGCGAGTGCACCGCCACCTCGTATTCCGACAGCACCGAGACGCGGTCGAGGAACACGGCCTTCACCGCGTCCTGCCAGGCCCAGACCGAGAGCGGGAAGTAGGACAGCGGCCGGAAATCCGCGTTCAGCACGAGCGCGGGGAACGACCTGTCGCCTACGAATACGCTGCCGTCGGGCAAGCGCCACTCCTCATCAAGAGGGGCGGTCCCAAGCCCTGGGGCTGAACGCGCAAATCGAACCCCAGATCCTGTGGCACCGCCGCGTTAGCGAATGCTTCATGCCAGCCGCCGCGACGCCGCGCAACACATGGGCGGACGACTTCATGCCGCTGTCACGCCGAGATGCGTGCGCAGCATCCGCGCGCCGAGCGCGATGCCGGCATCGTCGAGGCCGTGGGCGAGGCCGGGCGTGTAGGCCGACTCGACGGGCACGTTGAGGGCGAGCAGCGTGCGCTCCGCCTCGCGGCTGCCTTCGACGGGGACGACCTCGTCGGCCTCGCCGTGGACGAGGAGGACGGGCGGGCGGGCGCGGAGTTCGGAGGCGGTCTCGTGCACGCCGACCAGGCGGCCGGAATAGGCAAGGATCGCGGCGGGCGGCGCGGGGCGGCGCAGGCCGGTGAAGAGCGCGGTCATCGCGCCCTGGCTGAAGCCCATCAGCGCGACGGCGGAGGGCGGGAGTCCGAGGCGCGCGGATTCGGCGTCGAGGAAGGCGTCGAGATGGGCGGCCGCAATGCGCATGCCGGCGAGCATCCGCGTAGGCGTCCGGTCGGCGACGGAGAACCACTGGCGGCCGTATGGCGCGAGGTCGCAGGGATCGGGCGCGTGGGGCGCGACGAAGAGGGCGCCGGGGACGGCCTCGGCCCAGGTGGGCGCGAGGTCCACCAGGTCGAAGCCGTCGGCGCCGAGGCCGTGCAGCAGCACGACGAGTCCGCGCGGCGCGGCGGCATCGGCCGGTCCCCAGCGCGGGCCGTCGAGGGCCGACATCAGCGCAGCTTCTCGCGCAGCTTGTCCTCCTGCGACTTCAGGTCGCGAGTCAGGGCGTCGCCGAAATCGGCGGCCTCGAAGACCGGGCGGATCTCGATCTCGCTGGGGCCGGGCATCGGGTTGGGACAGCGCTTCACCCAGGCGACGGCCTCGTCCACGTCCTTCACCTGCCAGAGCCAGAAGCCGGCGATGAGTTCGGAGGTGTGGGGGAAGGGGCCGCCGGCGGCGGTGCGGGAGTCGCCGTCGAAGGCGACGCGCACCCCCTTTGAGGAGGGGTGCAGGCCCTCGCCGGCGAGCATGATGCCGGCGGCGGCCAGATCCTCGTTGAAGCGGCCCATGGCGGCGAGGAGTTCGGTGGAGGGCATGGCGCCGGATTCGCTGTCGGCGGTGGCCTTCACGATGACCATGACGCGCATCGGTCGCCCTTCCTTGATCGGTGGGCGGGCACGCTGCCGGATGCGGCGGGGCCGCGCTAGCGTTGGAGGGACATGGCAACGACCCTCGTCACGCGATTCGCGCCGAGCCCGACGGGCTTCCTGCATCTCGGCCACGCGCATTCGGCGCTGGCGGGATGGCGGCGGGCGCGGGCGGCGGGCGGGCGGTTCCACCTGCGGATCGAGGACATAGACGCGGCGCGGTGCCGGCCGGACTACGCGGACGCGATCCTCGAGGACCTGGCGTGGCTGGGGTTGGACTGGGACGGCAAGGTGCGCGTGCAGTCGGCGCACCTGGCGGAGTACCGCGCGACGCTCGGGCTGCTGGAGGGGCGGGGGCTGCTGTATCCGTGCTTCTGCTCGCGCGCGGACATCGCGGCGGCGGCGACCGCGCCGCACGGGCCGGAGGGCGCGGTGTATCCGGGCACCTGCCGGAGGCTGCCGAAGGAGGAGGCGGCGCGGCGCGTCGCGGCCGGGGAGCCGCACGCGCTGCGGCTGGACATGGCGGCGGCGCTGGAACGGGTGGGGGAGCTCTCCTACGAGGAGGAGGGCGAGGGGCGGGTCGCGTGCCGTCCGGAGCGCTTCGGCGACGTGGTGCTGGGCCGCAAGGATGCGCCGGCGAGCTACCACCTGTGCGTCGCGCATGACGACGCGGCGCAGGGCGTGACGCTGGTGACGCGGGGCGAGGACCTGCGGCCGGCCACCGACGTGCATCGCGTGCTCCAGGCGTTGATGCGCTGGCCGGAGCCGGCGTACGCGCATCATCGGTTGCTGACGGATGCGTCGGGGCGACGACTGTCGAAGCGGGACGGGGCGGTGGCGCTGCGGGAGTTGTGGGCGAGGGGGGTGACGCCGGCCGAGGCGCGGTTGATGGCGGGCTGGGGGGATTGAGGGGGTCGCTCCCTCTCCCGCTTGCGGGGGAGGGTCGGGGTGGGGGTTGGCGCGAGCTCGTGCCTCGCGACGGACGGCGCCCGTGGCCCCCCCACCCGCCTTCGCTTCGCTCAGGCACCCTCCCCCGCTTCGCAGGGGAGAGGTTTGGCGCCGACGGACAGCATCAGCGGTCCGGGGCCGGCGCTGTCCGAGATCAGGAGCGCGAGGCGGATTTTGGCGGCGGCGGCGGTGGCCAGCAACAGGGGCAGGGCGACGGCGCGCGGGGTCAGGACGGGCGTGCCGCCGGACAGCAGGGAGGGCAGGCCGGCGGGCCAGGCGGCGCCGGCGCCGTCGGGCCAGACCGAGAGCTCCTTCGCCGGGTCGCCGGCGACGCGGACGAGGCCGCCGCGGGGTAGGGCCTCGATGGCGACGAGCATGGCGAGGAGCAGGGGCTGGGCGAGCGCGGGGCCGATGAGCGCGCCGGGCATCAGCCCGTCCAGCTCGACCGAGGCACGGCGGCCGAGGGTCAGGCCCTCGGCGAGCTGAACCACGGCGGGGCCATCGAGGTCGCCGGCGGTGCCGCCGACGGCGGCGCGCCAGAAGCGCAGGCGGCGGTCAATGATGCGGGTCGCGTCGCGGGCGACGTCCACCGCGTCGTCGTCGGCGCCCTCGAACAGTTCGAGCGCGCCGGACAGCGCGCCGACGGGGCCGCCGAGATCGTGGCAGAGCCGTGTGCATACCGCCTGCGCCAGCGCGAGGTTGTCCGGCATCCGATTCTCCCTGATCGCTCTCGGCGAGGATTGCCGATAGGCGGGACTGGTGTCCAAAAGGTGAATGAGCTCTACCTTCGCGGCGTGAGCGGCGACCTCTTCCCCGGCCTGCGCGTGCGCCTGCCCGCGCGGCCGGAATGGGGGCTCGGTCAGGTGCAGTCGGTGGCCGGGGACCGGGTGACCGTGAACTTCGAGCATGCGGGGAAGGTGACGCTGCGCCTCTCCGGCACGGAGATCGAGCCGGTGGAGGACGACCCGCGTTGAACGCGTTCCTGGCGGAGCTGGCGGGCCAGCTCGGCGACTGGCGGATCCTCGTTGCGGCCTGTGTCACGGCGCTGGCGGGGCTGATGCGCGGCTATTCGGGCTTCGGGACGGCGGTGCTGCTGGCGCCGGCCTATTCGGTGCTGTGGGGGCCGCGGATCGGCGTGCCGGTGATGCTGCTGATGGAGCTGTTCGTTTCCCTGCAATTGCTGCCGAAGGCCTTCGGCGACGCGGACCGGCGGGTGATCGTGCCGATCGGCGCGGCGGCGGCCTGCATGACGCCGGTGGGCGCCTTCATCCTGCTGACGGCCGACCAGGACACGCTGCGGCGCTTCATCGGCGGCTTCGTGCTGGTGTTCGGGCTGCTGCTGATGTCCGGGTGGCGCTACCACGGCGCGCGGCCGCTGGCGCTGAACCTCGGCGTCGGCACCCTGGCCGGGCTGCTGAAGGGGGCGACGGGGATCAGCGGGCCGCCGGTGATCCTCTATCTGCTGGCGGGGCCGGAGGAGGCGCGGCGGCACCGCGCGAACCTCATCCTGTTCTTCGCGACAATCGCGGTGATCTCCGTCATCCCGCCGGCGCTCGGCGGGCTGGTCGGCCTGCCCGTTGCCGCGAAGCTGGTGCTGCTGCTGCCGGTGCTGCTGGTCTGCGTGCCGCTCGGCGCGCGGCTGTTCCACGTGCTGCCGGAGCGGTGGTACCGGCGGCTGGCGCTGGTGTTCCTGGTCGCCACGGGAACGATCACGCTTTTGGCGTAAGGGTCTTGCGCGGCGCGGGTTCGGCGGACCAGATACCGGTAATGATTGACCCTTTCGGCCGCAAGGTGAGCTACCTGCGCGTATCGGTCACCGACCGCTGCGACCTCCGCTGCGTCTATTGCATGGCGGAGGACATGACCTTCCTGCCGAAGGCGGAGGTGCTGACGCTCGAGGAGCTGGACCGGCTCTGCGGCGCCTTCATCGCGCTGGGGACCGAGAAGATCAGGCTCACCGGCGGAGAGCCGCTGGTGCGGAAAGGCGTGATGAGCCTGTTCCGCAGCCTGGGCGCGCGGCTCGGCGAGGGCGGACTGAAGGAGCTGACGGTCACCACCAACGGCACGCAGCTGGTGAAGATGGCGGACGAGTTGTACGCGGCGGGGGTGCGGCGGATCAACGTGTCGCTCGATACGCTCGACCCCCCGACGTTCACGGCGATGACGCGGTGGGGGAAGATCGGGCCGACGCTGGACGGCATCTTCGCGGCGAAGGCGGCGGGGCTGGCGGTGAAGGTCAACGCCGTCGCGATGAAGGGCGTGAACGAGCGCGAGTTCGACCGCATGATCTCCTGGTGCGGGGAGCACGGGCTCGACCTCTGCCTGATCGAGACGATGCCGCTGGGCGAAATCTCCGGTGATCGGACGGACCAGTACCTGCCGCTGTCGCTGGTGCGGGACCGGCTGCGGGAGCATTGGACGCTGGAGGCGACCGACTACCGGACGGGCGGGCCGGCGCGCTACTACACGGTGAAGGAAACGGGCCGGCGCATCGGCTTCATCACGCCGCTCAGCCACAATTTCTGCGAATCCTGCAACCGGGTTCGCCTGACCTGCACGGGCACGCTCTACATGTGCCTGGGGCAGGACGATGCGGCCGACCTGCGCGCGCCGCTGCGCGACGCGGCGGTGGGCGACGACGGCCTGAAGGACGCGATCCGGTCGGCGATCGCGCGCAAGCCGAAGGGCCATGACTTCGTCATTGACCGTGCGCGGCAGGCGCCGGCGGTGGCGCGGCACATGAGCGTGACGGGGGGCTGATGCTGCAGGACCTCGCCCGCGCGGTGACCATCCCCGGTCTGCCGGACTGGGCGGGGCTGGTGGTGCTGGTGCTGCTGCTGCTGGTGGCGCTGGCCTACCTTCTGATGCCGTTCAGCGTGTTCGGCGTGAAGGGACGGCTGGACGCGATCGAGGCGCAGCTCGACGAGATCCAGACGGAGCTGCGGACGCTCTCGCTCCGGCTGCCGGAGCCGGGGCGGGGCCGGCGGCCGCCGGTGGAGGAGGATTGGGCCGAGCCGCCATCACCGGTGCGCCGTGCCGAGGTGGACCCGCCGCGCGCGACGCCGCCGGTGCCGCCGCCGGCAGCCTGGCCGGAGCGGGGCGGGCGGAGCGAGCCCCGGGTGGATTGGCCGCGCACGCCGCGATAGGGCGCGCCTGGAATGAGCTTGCTCGCGAAGCCGTGATCATTGTATCCTGTTGCGGCAACGTGTCGTTCAGGAAGCCGATCCCGTGCAACGCCGTCTCCTCTCCGCTGCGCTCGCCGGCCTGGCGGCGCTGAGCCTTTCCGCCTGCCAGCAGGAGCCGGCCCGCCAGGTGGTGCTGGTGCCGACGCAGGCCTGCGATACCTCGTTCAGGGTGGTGAACCAGTCCTCCGGGACGGTGGAGCGGCTGTATTTCAGTCATTCCAGCCTGCGGGCCTGGGGCAACGACCAGCTCGGGACGAGCGTGCTGCCGCCGGGGCGGCAGGTGAGCTACCGGGCGGCGAATGCGGGCAACTACGATTTCCGCGCGGTCTGGACCAACGGGCGCGCGGCGGAGTTGATGAGCGTGAATGTCTGCCGGGCCAGCCAGATCACCATCACGGATCGCGGGCTGGTGCCGAGCTAGATCAGGTCGCCGAAGGGCGGAATCGCCCGAAGGCGTGAATCTGCCCGTCAACCAACAAGCTACGGCGGCGTGCCGATCCGTTCCTTCGGCACGCCGCCGTAGCGGCCGGTCTCAGGATGGCTGCGCGGCCGCCTCGGGGGATTGCCGCGCCGCCAGCCCTTCGAACAGCGCGGTCAGGCCCTCGACCTTCGTCTCCCAGCCGAAATGCCGCGCGACATGGGCTTGGCCGGCAGCACCGAGCGCCTCCCGCTCCGCCGGGTCCCTGAGCAGGCCGCTAATGGCGTCGGCGAAGGCGCCGGTGCCCTCCGCGACCCGAAGCTCCAGGCCGGCGGTCACGCGCAGACCCTCCGCGCCGACCGGCGTCGCGACCACGGGGCAGCCGCGCGCCATGGCGTCGAGCGTCTTGATCTTCGTCCCGCCGCCGAAGCGGTAGGGCACGACGGCGAGCTGCATCCCGGCGTAGAAATCGTCGAGGCTGTCCACGAAGCCGCGCGCCACGATTCCATCCGCGCGCCCCGGCGTGATCCCATCCGCGCGCCTTGGCGTGATCCCATCCGCGCGCCCCGGCGCGCCCCGCTCCGCGCGCCCCGGCGCGACGCCGTCCGCGCCTTCGCCACCCAGCAGCGCCGCCGTGCCGGGGCCGGCGACGTGCAGCTCGGCGTCCGGGTGGTGGGCGCGGACGCGCGGCCAGATCTCCGCGACCAGCCAAGCCAGCGCGTCGCGGTTCGGGGCGTGGTCGGCGTTGCCGATGAAGCCGACCCGGCTGCCGTCGCGCGGGCGCCGCGCGGGGCGGGGCTGCACCGCGACCGGGCTCATCAGCGACGGTATTTCCGGCAGGAAGCCGCGCAGCAGGCCGAGGTCGGTTTCGCTGAGCGCCAGGAGCGTGTCGGCCCGGCCGTACCAATGCGACTCGTAGCGCGCCCAGGCGAGCCACGCGACGAAGCGCGCGAGCCGCTTCGCGCCGCCCCGCGCCGTGCGGAATTCCCGCCAGCGCGAGATCGTCGCGGCGTCCTGCACATCCACCACCACCAGCGCGCCGGTCGCGGCATCGGCGTACTGCGCCATCTGCGGGAACTGCAGCACCACCGCGGCCGGCGCGTGGGTGCGGACGAGACGCGCGATCTCCTCGGCCATCCCGACGCTGCGGGCTGAGCGCACCTCGCGAGGCGCGCGCGTCAGGACCTGCGTGAGCTGCCCCGCGCGATCCGCCAGCCTACCCCGATCAGCCGGCGCCGGCAGGAGGGTGACGCTCGCGCAGTGTTCCGCGAGCGAGCGGCGGCCGGCTTCCAGGTCATGCGGCACGGCGTCGAAGGCCACGAAGTGGATGTCGAAACGGCCGGAGAGGCGCCGCAGGAGCTCGAAGCAGAGCACGCCGCCGCCGATGCCGCAGCCCGGATGGTAGGCCCAGGGCGAGGCGATCACCAGCGCGGGCCGCGGCGGGGCAGGGGTGCCGGAGCGGGCGAGGCGGGCCGGGAATCCGCTGCGTGGAACGGTGGGCGGGGGGCGGTCCATCATCCCATCAACGAAAAGCTGCATCCAAAGGTATCGCTGCATCCAGGAATAGTTCCAGACTCGATCACGGATGCTTGCGCACGATCCCGTCGCGAGCCGGGACTTGCCGCGCGTGGGCGCGCAGCGCTTCATGGGCGGCATGCGGGTCGCCGTCGTGCAGATGAACCAGGGCTCCGACAAGGCCGCGAACATCGCGCAGGCGCGGCGGCTGATCGAGGGCGCGGTCGCCGCCGACCGGCCGGACATGGTCTCGCTGCCGGAGACCTGGACGAATCTCGGTGGCGGGCGGGAGGCGCGCTTCGCGGCGGCGGAGGTGCTGCCGGAGCCGGGCGGGGAAGGCGGCGCGGCCTACGAGTTCCTGCGGGAGGCGGCGCGGGCGAACCGCATTCACGTGCATGGCGGGTCCATCATCGAGGCGGCCAGGGGCGGGATGGACGGCAAGCTGTTCAACACCTCGCTGCTGTTCGACCCGGACGGGCGGGAGGTCGCGCGGTATCGCAAGGTGCACCTGTTCGACATCACGGCGCCCGATGGCACGGGGTACCGCGAGAGCGCGCTCTACGGGGCGGGGACGGAGCTGGTTTGCGCCGAGGCGGGCGGCGTGAGGTGGGGGCTGACGGTCTGCTACGACATGCGCTTCGCGGAGCAGTTCGTGGCGCTGCGGCGGATGGGGGCGGAGGCCATCCTCGTGCCGTCGAACTTCACCTTGCAGACGGGGAAGGACCATTGGGAGGTGCTGCTGCGGGCGCGGGCGATCGAGACGCAGTGCTGGGTGGTCGCGGCGGCGTCGTGGGGCGCGTACGAGGAGCGCGGGGCGGCGCGGCAGGTGTACGGGCATTCGCTGGTCTGCGACCCCTGGGGGCACGTGGTCGCGAAGTGCAGCGACGGGATGGGGTGGGCGACCGCGCGGATTGACGCGGGCGTGACGGAGCGGGTGCGGCGGGACATGCCGGTGCTGGAGCATCGCGCCGCGAGGCGCGTGGAGGGGTTGTGAGGGTGGATGCCTGTGCCGTTCCCCCCACCCTGACCCTCCCCCGTGAACGGGGGAGGGAATGTCGCCAGTGACCGCGCGGATCGCCTTCCTGGCGGCGCCGACGGAGGTGGCGCGGGCGGCGCTGGACCGCCTGGCGGAGCGGCATGGGGCGGCGCCGCTGGACCGGGCGGAGGTCGTCGTGGCGCTCGGCGGCGACGGGATGATGCTGGAGACGCAGCATCGGCTGCTCGGGCGGAATCTGCCGGTGTACGGGATGAATTGCGGGTCCGTCGGGTTCCTGATGAACGACTTCCGCGAGGACGGGCTGGCGGAGCGGCTGGCGGCGGCGCAGGCCTCGGTGCTGCATCCGCTGCGCATGCGCGCCGTGACCTCCGCGGGGCCGACGGAGGCGCTGGCGATCAACGAGGTGTCGCTGCTGCGGGAGGTGCGGCAGGCCGCCAAGATCCGCATCCTCGTGGACGGGAAGGAGCGGCTGGCGGAGCTGATCTGCGACGGGGTGCTGGTGAGCACGGCGGCCGGGAGCACGGCGTACAACCTCTCGGCGCATGGCCCGATCGTGCCGCTGGGGGCGGACCTGCTGCCGCTGACGCCGATCAGCGCCTTCCGGCCCCGCCGCTGGCGCGGCGCGCTGCTGCCGGCCTCGGCGGAGGTGGTGTTCGAGGTGCTGGAGCACGAGAAGCGCCCGGTGGCGGCGGTGGCGGACTACACGGAGGTGCGTGACGTCCGGCGGGTGGAGGTGCGGGAGGACCGGGGGGTGTCGCTGACGATGCTGTTCGACCCGGATCACGGGCTGAGCGAGCGCATCATCGCGGAGCAGTTCACGGTGTGAGCGGGGGGGTATCTCAAAGCGCTGCCGTCCGCTTTGCCGGATGCGTTGACGCACGCTGCAAGCTCTGCCAACCCCGCCCCCGAACCGTCACCCCCGCGCCACCATGCGGTGATGATCCCGACCACCGCCTGTGCTACCTTTCCATATGGAATCACTGACAGACACCGCGTTCCCCGCCGATCCCTCCACCCCGGTCGAGGCGGGCGGCACCCTCATCCTGGCATTGCCCAAAGGGCGTATCCTCTCGGAACTGGCGCCGGTGCTGGCGCGGGCCGGCATCCGGCCGGCGGCGGACTACGCCGATGAGGACAGCCGGCGGCTGCGCTTCGAGACGAACCATCCCGGGCTGGACGTGGTGCGCGTGCGGCCGTTCGACGTCGCGACCTTCGTGGCGCACGGGGCGGCGCAGATCGGCGTCTGCGGCGCGGATGTGCTGATGGAGTTCGACTACGACCAGATCTACGCGCCCCTCGACCTCGGCATCGGGCGATGCCGGGTCTCGGTGGCGGAGCCGGCGGAGACGGCGGGGCAGGACGATATCGCCGGGCTGTCGCGGGTGACGGTGGCGACCAAGTATCCGGCGATCGCCGGGCGGCACTTCGCGCGCAAGGGGGTGCAGGCGGAAGTCGTGCACCTGAACGGGGCGATGGAGCTGGCGCCCTCGCTGGGATTGTCGCGGGTGATCGTGGACCTGGTTCAGACGGGTTCGACGCTGCAGGCCAATGGGCTGGTGGAGACGGAGGTGATCGCGAACGTCACGTCCCGCCTCATCGTCAACCGCACGGCGCTGAAGACGCGGCCGGAGGCGATCGCGGGCTGGATCGCGCGGTTCCGCGCCGCGCTGGCTGAGCGGGACGCGCGATGAGGCGGCTGGATACGCGCGATGCCGGGTTCGAGGCCGCCTTCCGCGCGCTGCTGGACGAGGCGCGGGAGACGACGGCGCGGGTGGATGCGCCGGTCGCGGCCATCATTGCCGAGGTCCGCGCGCGCGGGGACGCGGCGCTGCGCGAGCTGACGGCGCGGTTCGACCGCTGGCAGCCGGGCGCGCTGCGCGTGACGGAGGCCGAGATCGAGGACGCGGTCGCCGCCATCCCCGCGGCGCAGCGGGACGCCCTGGCGCTGGCCGCACGGCGGATCGAGGCGTTCCACCGCGCGCAGATGCCGCGGGATTTGGAACTGACGGAGCCTGGCATCACGACGGGGATGCGGTGGGGCGCGCTGGACGCGGTCGGGCTCTACGTGCCGGGGGGGAAGGCGGCGTATCCGTCCTCCGTCCTGATGAACGCGATCCCGGCGCGCGTCGCGGGCGTGGGGCGGATCGCGATGTGCGTGCCGACGCCAGACGGCGTGCTGAACCCGCTGGTGTTGGCGGCGGCGCGGCTGGCGGGCGTGGACGAGGTGTTCCGGGTGGGCGGGGCGCAGGCGGTGGCGGCGCTCGCCTACGGGACCGGGACGATCACGCCGGTGGACCGGATCGTCGGGCCGGGGAACGCCTATGTCGCCGAGGCCAAGCGCCAGGTGTTCGGGCGCGTCGGCATAGACAGCATCGCCGGCCCTTCGGAGGTCGTCGTCATCGCGGATGCGGCGACCGAGCCGCGGCACGTCGCACTGGACCTGCTCGCGCAGGCCGAGCATGACGAGGCGGCCCAGGCAATCCTGATCACCGACGATGCCGGCTTCGCGGACCGGGTGATGGCCGCGGTGGAGGCGGAGCTGCACGGCCTGCCGCGCGCCGCGATCGCGGGCGCGTCCTGGGCGGCGCATGGGGCGGTGGTGCTGGTGCGCGACTTCGAGGAGGCGGCGGAGCTGACCAACCGGCTGGCGCCGGAGCACCTGCAGATCATGCTGCCGGACGCCCGCGCCTTCCTGGGCAAGGTCCGCCACGCCGGCGCGGCGTTCCTCGGGCGGTGGTGCCCGGAGGCGGTGGGGGATTACGTCGCCGGGCCGAACCACGTGCTGCCGACCGGGCGCACCGCGCGCTTCGCCTCCGGCCTCTCGGTGTTCGACTTCCTGAAGCGGACGACCTGGCTGGAGGCGGATGCGGCGGGGCTGGCGGCGATCGGCCCGGCGGCGATCACGCTGGCCGAGGCGGAAGGCCTGCACGCGCATGCGATGAGCATGGCCGCCCGGCTGACTTGACAGGGCCGCCATTCTTGACCCCGGGCGCCGCGGCGCTCATGTTCCGGCCCGAATCCGAATATTGCGCCCGGCCCGGACGCCCCATTCAGGCGTGACGGCCGCTCGCGGCACTTGAGAAGGAGCCTCATGTCGAAAGAGGACATGATCGAGTTCAGCGGCCAGGTGGTCGAGCTGCTGCCCAATGCGATGTTCCGCGTGAAGCTGGACAACGACCACATGGTGCTCGCGCACACCAGCGGGAAGATGCGCAAGAACCGCATCCGCGTCCTCGCCGGTGACCGCGTGAACGTGGAGATGACTCCCTACGACCTGACGAAGGGTCGGATCACCTTCCGCTTCAAGTAGCGGCATGACGGGCGACCCCCCGCTGGTCCTGGCCTCGGCCAGCCCGAGGCGGCTCGAGCTTCTCGCCCGCATCGGAATCGTGCCGGACCGCGTCGCCCCCGTGGACCTCGACGAGACGCCGAATAAGGCGGAGCTGCCGCGGCTGCTCGCGGCACGGCTGGCGCGCGCGAAGGCGGAAGCCGCGCATGCGGCGCATCCGGATGCGATCGTGCTGGCGGCGGACACGACGGTCGGCGTGGGGCGGCGCGTCCTCGGCAAGCCGGCGGACGAGGCGGAGGCGCGGCGCTTCCTCGCGCTGCTGTCGGGGCGGCGGCATCGCGTGACGACGGGGGTGTGCCTGATCCGGCCGGACGGCAAGCGGTCGGAGCGGCTGGTCACGACGATCCTCGCCTTCCAGCGGCTGACGGAAGGGCAGGTCGCAGCCCATCTCGAGGGCGGGGAGTGGCGGGGCGTGGCGGGCGGCTACCAGATCCAGAAGCGGGCGGAGGCCTGGGTGCGGTTCCTCTCGGGCAGCCATTCCAACGTCGTCGGCCTGCCGCTGTTCGAGACGGCGCAACTGCTGCGGGGCGCGGGGTGGCTGAGGCCCTGATCCGCATCGGCGTCTCGCCGGGGGAGCGGCGCGTGGCGCTGACCCGGGACGGCGCGCTGCATCTGGTGGCGGTGGAACGGCCGGCGCGGCCGGACGGGGTGGGCGACCTGCACCGGGCGCGGGTGACCGCCGTCTCGAAGCCGATGCGCGGCGCGTTCCTGGCGCTGGCGGATGGGAGCACGGGATTCCTGCCGGAGAACGAGGCGCCGGATCGCCGCGCGTTGCAGGACGGCGCGATCCTGCCGGTGCGGCTGACGCGCGCACCGCAGGGCGGCAAGGGGCCGCGGGCGACGGCGCGGCTCTCGGAGGCGGAGCGCGCGGCGGCGGCGGGGGAGGGCGTGGCGCTGGTGGCACGCGGGCCGGATGCCGCGCTGCGGTTTGCCGCGCTCGCGCCGGAAGCCGAGGTGGTCACCGACGGCGTTGGCGAGGCGGCGCGGCTGCGGCGGGTGCTGGGCGGCCGCGTGCGGCTGGACCGCGGCGCCTTCGATGACGAGCTGGAGGCGGAGTTCGACGTGCTGGCCGGCAGCACGGTCCCGCTGCGCGGCGGCGGGCGGCTGACGGTGCATCCGACACCGGCGCTGACGGCGCTCGACGTGGATGCGGGCGGGCATGTCGCGGGCGATGCGGGCGCGGCGATGCGGCTGAACGGCTTGGCGGTGGCGGAGGCGGCGCGGCAGATCCGGCTGCGCAACTTGGCCGGCGCGATCCTGCTCGACGTGGCGGGACTGCAGGCGAAGCGGCGCGAGGCGCTGGCGGCGCCATTGGCCGGCGCGCTGGCGGAGGATCCGATGCAGCCGAGGCTGCTGGGACTGACGCGGCTCGGGCTGTTCGAGATCCAGCGGAGCCGGGTGCATCCACCGTTGCATGAGGTGCTCTCCGGCCCGCTCGCGCACGGCTTGGCCGCGCTGCGCCGCGCGGCGCGGGAGGCCGCGGCGGCGCCGGGGCGCGCGCTGGCCCTGCGGGCCTCGCCATCCGTGGCGGCGGCGTTGGAGGCGATGCCGGAGGCGCTGGCCGACTACGCCGCCGGCGCCGGCCGCGCGTTGCGCCTGGTGCCGGATGCGGGCCTCGCGCCGGGACGGGAGGAGCTGGCATGAAGGAACCGACCCGCCGCGCGCGACGCTGCCCGATCTGCGGCAAGGGCCCGCTGGCGCCCGGGCAGCGCTTCTGCTCGGAGCGCTGCGCGGCGGTGGATCTGGGCCGCTGGCTCTCCGGCGGCTACGCGATTCCGGCGGAGGATGAGGAGCCGCCGGAGGAGAGTGGAACGGGTGGACAGGGCTGAGGCTCTCCGCTATCACCCGCGGCCTCTACCGGCCGGCCAGGATCGAGGGCGGCAGCAATGGGCCCAGGTAGCTCAGTTGGTAGAGCATGCGACTGAAAATCGCAGTGTCGGTGGTTCGATTCCGCCCCTGGGCACCATTCCCCCTCACGTGATCAACGCGCGACGCGCATCCAGCGCGTCTTCCACCGCCGCGACGAAGCCCGCGCATTCGGCGTCACCGATCATCAGCGAGAGTGCGAGCATGCCGCGGCGGGCGATGTAGAAGCCGCGGTCCAGCAGGTCGAGGAAGAGGAGCTCCTTCAGCTCGCCGTTCGCGGCCGCGGCCTCGGCGGCGTCGCGCGGCGGTGCGGCGGCGAAGTGGAACGCCATCATGGAGCCGCGCCCGGTCACGACCGCGGGCAGTGCGCGGCGGGTGATGGCGGCGTTCAGCGCGGCGCGCAGCGCGTCGCCGCGGGCGTTCAGCGCGATGGCGGCGTCCGGCGTGTAGATCTCGGACAGCGCGGCGATGCCGGCGGACATGGTCAGCGTGTTGTTGTTGAAGGTGCCGGCATGCGGGATCGCGTCGGGGCGGCGCGGGTCGAAGATCGCCATCAGGTCCTCCTGCCCGCCGAAGGCGCCGAAGGACATGCCGCCGCCGATGTATTTGCCGAGCGTCGTGAGGTCCGGCATCACCCCCGTCGCTTCCTGCAACCCGCCGGGGGCGAGGCGGCTGGTCATCACCTCGTCGAAGATCAGGGTCGCGCCGGTCTCGTCGGCCAGCGCACGCAGCGTGCGGAGGAAATCGCCGGTGGCGGGGATGCAGCCGCCGCCGCCGAGCATGGGTTCCAGCAGGATGGCGGCGAGGTCGTCGGCGTGCGCGCGGGCGATGCGGGCGGCGGCGTCCGCGTCGTTGTAGGGGCAGGTCACGAAGCGGTGCGGCACGTTCACGGGGTTGCCTCCGCCGGCGAAGGTCATCAGCCCGCCATGGTATCCGCCCTCCATGACCAGGATCGTACGGCGGCCGGTGGCGATGGTGGCGCAGGCGACGGCGAGCAGGTTCGCCTCGGTGCCGGAATTGGTGAAGCGCACGCGCTGCACGGAGGGGAAGCGCGCGCAGACCAGCCGCGCGAGCTCCGCTTCCAGCAGGTTGTGGCCGGTGAGGTTCACGCCGATGTCGAGCGCGCGGAGCACCGCGGCGCGGATCGCCGGATGCGAGTGGCCGAACAGGCCCGCGGTGTATTCGCCGATCATGTTGACGTAGGTCATGCCGTCCGCGTCGGTGACGCGGCAGCCCTCGCCGGATGCGACCGCCAGCGGGAAGGGGCCGTGGTGGAGCACGCTGCGCGTGTTGCCGCCGGGCATGACGGCCGTCGCGGCCTCGTGCCGGGCGCGGCTTTCCGGGCGCCGGCGCGCATAGGTCTCGCGCGCCTCGACGAGCGCGGCGGCGAGGTCGTAGTTGCGGGGCAGGGGGGTGTCGGGCATCGGCTCGTCCGGGTCGTCGCGCGTCATGCTGCGGCATGCGGCGGGTCGCGCGCAAACCTTCCGGCGCCGTCACGCGATCGCCAGCGCCTCGGCCGGCATCGGCATCGCATCGGCGGTGAACAGCCCGGCCTTCAGGCCGGCGAGGGTCAGCAACGCCTGGCGCTTCACGAAGGGGATGCGTCCGATCGGCCCGGCCAGCAGGTCGCGCGCGGGGCCGAGCCCGGGGATGGCGGATTGGAAGGCCGGCGTCAGCGCGCGGCTGGCGAGGCGGTAGTAGCCGATCCGGCGCTTCCGCGCGGACCAGTAGGCGGTGAGCTGCGCGGGGAGGTCCGCATCGGCCGAGAGCGCCTCGGCCAGCGCGGCGGCGTCGCGCAGCGCCTGCGTGGTGCCCTGGCCGAGCTGCGGGCTGGTGCCGTGCGCGGCGTCGCCGACCACCACCATGCGCCCGGTGAAGGGCGGGTCGGCGTGGATGTCGCGGTAGCGCGCGTGTTCGAGGTCGGCGTGGGTCAGCCCGCGCAGCAGGGGGCCGGCTTCCGGCCAGACGCGCGTCACCCCGTCCCGCCAGGTGGCGATGGGGGCGGCGCGGCAGGCCGCGACGGCGTCGTTGCGGATGCTCCAGTACAGCGCGCCGACCGGCGAGCCGGCGACGGTGCCGGTCGGCAGGATGCCGGCCATGAAGCGGGTGCCGAGGCAGCGTTGCAGCAGCACGTCGCGCGGCCAGTCCGGCGGTAGCCGGACGGTGGTCCAGAGGCAGCCCCAGGGATAGGGGCGCGCCGTGCCGCCGATGCGCAGCGCGGTGTGCGTGCCGGCGGCGACGACGATCAGGTCCGCGGCGCGGCGTTCCCCGCTCTCCAGGGTGAGAACGCCCGCGGGGTCCACGGTCGCGACGGGGACGCCCGGCAGCAGGCGCGCCCCGGCGCGGTGCGCCGCGTCCATCAGCGCGGCCCAGATGGCCGGCCGTGTCAGGCCCAGGCCGTGCAGGCCGGGGGCGAGATCGGCGTAGTCGAGGTCGAGCAGCGTGCCCCCGGATGCGCTGCGGCTGTAGAGGCGGGTGATCCGCGCGGCATCGCGCGCCACCTGGTCGAGCGCGCCGAGTTGATCGAGGACGGCCGCGCCGGGCGGCTGGAGCAGGAGGCCGGCGCCCATCGGGCGCGGTTCCACCGTGCGTTCCAGCACCTCCACGCGATGCCCGGCGCGGGCGAGGAAGCCCGCGGTGGCCAGCCCGCAGAGTCCGGCGCCGATGATGGCGATCCGCAACGCGTCACCTCCGCGCGGATGTTGCGCCGGCGGAAGCGTCCCGGCAAGGCGGGCGGGCAACCCCTTGCGCGCGGCGCCGCGTTCGGGAACACGGTCGGGGCGGGAGGCGCGCGGGAGAACACCGCGCCCACGGGCTGAAGGACGACGCGCTTGGCCTATGCGCTGCAGCAGCTGATCAACGGGGTCAGCCTCGGCATGATCTACGGCCTGATCGCCGTGGGCTACACCATGGTGTACGGCATCATCGGCATGATCAACTTCGCGCATGGCGACGTGTTCATGGTGGGCGCCTTCATCGCGCTGATCTCCATCGTCATGCTGATCGGCGGCGGCTGGCTGGACGGGCCGGCGGCGATCCTGCTGGTGCTCGCGATCTCCATGGCGTTCACCGCGCTCTATGGCTGGACGGTGGAGCGCGTGGCGTACCGGCCGTTGCGCGGATCCTTCCGGCTGGCACCGCTGATCAGCGCGATCGGCATGTCCATCGTGCTGCAGAACTTCGTGCAGGTGAGCCAGGGCGCGCGGCCGAAGCCGATCGAGCCGCTGGTGACCGGCGGCTTCGAGATCATGCGCGAGGGCAGCTTCGTGGTGCAGATCTCCACCATTCAGATCCTGATCATCGCCGCGACGCTGGTGGTGCTCGCGGTCTTCACCTGGCTGGTGACGCGCACGCCGCTGGGCCGCGCGATGCGGGCCTGCGAGCAGGACCGGAAGATGGCCTCCCTGCTGGGGATAGACACCGACCGCACCATCAGCCTGACCTTCGTGATCGGCGCGGCGCTCGCGGCCGTGGCGGCGACGCTCTACCTGCTGCGCTACGGGGTCGCGGATTTCTTCATGGGCTTCATCGTCGGCGTGAAGGCCTTCACCGCGGCCGTGCTGGGCGGCATCGGCAGCCTGCCGGGCGCGGTGCTGGGTGGCCTGCTGATCGGCCTGATCGAGACCTTCTGGTCCGCCTATTTCAGCGTGCAGTACAAGGACGTGGCGGCGTTCGGCATCCTGGCGCTGACGCTGATCTTCCTGCCGACGGGACTGCTCGGCCGGCAGGAGGTCGAGAAGGTATGAGCGGGCGCGTTCTCGCAGCGCTGCGCGACGCCGCGCTGGCCACGCTCGTCGCATTCGGGCTGTTCGTCGCGATGGTCGGGCTGCGCACCGACGTCTCGCCGACCGGCGCGCTGTTCCTGCGGGAGCGCTGGCGCGACGTCGCGATCCTCTGCGCGCTCGTGTTCGCCGGGCGGCTGCTGGTGACGCTGTGGGGGCTGCGGCCGCACAGCATGGGGCAGTCGCCGCGGCAGGCGGCGCTGACGACCCGCCTCGCCGCCGCCTTCGCGCCGGCGCTGCTGGCGGCGGCGATCGTGCTGCCCTTCGTGCCGGGGATCGCGCGCTACGAACTCGACCTCGGCATCCTCGTGCTGACCTACGTGATGCTGGGCTGGGGGCTGAACATCGTGGTCGGGCTGGCCGGGCTGCTGGACCTCGGCTACGTCGCCTTCTACGCCATCGGCGCGTATTCATACGCGTTGCTCGCGCAGTATTTCGGCTTCTCCTTCTGGCTCTGCCTGCCGCTGGCGGGAATTCTCGCCGGCTTCTGGGGCGTGCTGCTCGGCTTCCCCGTGCTGCGGCTGCGCGGCGACTACCTGGCGATCGTGACGCTCGCCTTCGGCGAGATCATCCGCGTGGTGGTGCTGAACTGGGTGAGCCTGACGGGCGGGCCCAATGGCATGACGGGCATCCCGCGCCCCTCCTTCTTCGGCCTGCCCTTCGACATGTCGGGCGATGCCGGCACCTTCGCCGGGTTCTTCGGGCTGACGCCCGACCCGATCCACCGCGTGATCTTCCTGTACTACCTCATCCTGGTGCTCGCGCTGTTGACGAACTGGGTGACGATGCGCATCCGCCGCCAGCCGATCGGGCGCGCGTGGGAAGCGCTGCGGGAGGACGAGATCGCCTGCCGCGCGCTCGGCATCAACGTGACGGCGACGAAGCTGACGGCCTTCGCGCTGGGCGCCGCCTTCGGCGGCTTCGCCGGCGCCTTCTTCGCCACGCGGCAGGGCTTCATCAGCCCGGAATCCTTCACCTTCATCGAATCCGCGATCATCCTGGCCATCGTCGTGCTGGGGGGCATGGGCAGCCAGATCGGCGTCGCGGTCGCCGCCATCGTGATGATCGGCGGGTTCGAGCTGTTCCGCGATCTGCAGGAATGGCGGATGCTGGTGTTCGGCGCGGCGATGGTCGTCATCATGGTGCTGCGCCCGCGCGGCCTGGTGAGCAGCCGCACGCCGACCATCGCGCTGGGCAAACGCCGCGCCGTCTCGGCCGCGCATGTCAGCGAGGGGCGCGGATGAGCGCCGCCCCCGCCGCGCTGGCGGAACCTGCCGCCGTGACCTCCGACCCGATGCTGGAGGTGGACGGGCTGACGATGCGCTTCGGCGGGCTGCTCGCGGTGGATGCGGTGTCCTTCACGGCGCGGCGGGGGGAGATCACCGCGCTGATCGGGCCGAACGGCGCGGGCAAGACGACAGTGTTCAACTGCATCACCGGCTTCTACCGCCCGACCGGCGGCAGCCTGCGCCTGCATCGCGGGCACGGGATCGCGGAGCTGCAACGGCTGAAGGACCACAACATCGCCCGCGCCGGCGTGGCGCGCACCTTCCAGAACATCCGGCTGTTCCCGGGGATGACGCTGCTGGAGAACCTGCTGGTGGCGCAGCATGTGACGCTGCAGGCGCGGACCGGCTTCGGCATCGGGGCGCTGTTGGGCCTCGGCGGATACGCTCGTGCGGAACGCGAGGCGGTGGAACGCGCGAGTGCATGGCTCGCCGCGACCGGGTTGCTGGCACGCGCGGACGACCCGGCCGGCGCGCTGCCCTATGGCGCGCAGCGACGCCTCGAGATCGCGCGGGCAATGTGCACCGCGCCGGCCCTGCTGTGCCTGGACGAGCCGGCCGCCGGGCTGAACCCGCGCGAATCCGAGGAGCTGTCGAAGCTGCTGCTGGCGATCCGCGACGGCACGGCGGCGGAGGGCGCGGCGGCGACCTCCGTGCTGCTCATCGAGCACGACATGGGCATCGTGATGGGCATTTCCGACCACGTCGTGGTGCTGGACCATGGCAAGAAGATCGCGGAGGGGCCGCCGGCTGCCGTGCGCAACGACCGGCACGTGATCGCGGCGTATCTCGGCGAGGAGGAGGCGTGACCGCGCCGATGCTGGAGGTGACGGAACTCGTCGCCGCCTATGGCGCGGTGCAGGCGCTGCGCGGCGTCTCGCTGCACGTCGAGCGCGGCGAGATCGTGACGCTGATCGGGGCGAACGGCGCGGGCAAGTCCACGCTGCTCATGACGCTGTGCGGCGATCCGCGCGCGCGGGCCGGCCATGTGGTGCTGGATGGCGAGGACATCACGGGCCGGCCGACGCACGAGATCATGCGCAGGGGCGTCGCGCAGTCGCCGGAGGGGCGGCGCGTCTTCCCGCGCATGTCCGTGCTGGAGAACCTGCTGATGGGCGCGCAGTCCCTCAGGCACGATCCGGCGCCGGAGCTGGCGAAGGTGTTCAAGCTGTTCCCGCGCCTGGAGGAGCGGCAGGCGCAGCGCGGCGGCACGCTCTCCGGCGGGGAGCAGCAGATGCTGGCGATCGGCCGGGCGCTGATGTCGAAGCCCCGCCTGCTGCTGCTGGACGAGCCCTCGCTGGGCCTGGCGCCGCTGATCGTGCGGCAGATCTTCTCGGCGATCCGCGAGCTGAACGAGCGCGAGGGGCTGACGGTGCTGCTGGTGGAGCAGAACGCCAACCAGGCGCTGCGGCTGGCGCATCGTGGTTACGTGCTGGTGACCGGGCGGATCACCATGAGCGGGTCGGGGGCGGACCTGCTCGCGCGGCCGGAGATCCGGGACGCGTATCTCGGCGGGGGGCACTGACGCGCCTTCGCGTTCACCGCTTCTTCAACACCCCCGCCGTAAACCAGCGCTCCGACCGCCCCCGGAGCGAGCATGGACGACCTGATCGCGGATTTCCTCACCGAGACCCATGAAGGCCTCGCCGCGCTCGATGTCGCGCTGGTGCGGCTGGAGAAGGCGCCGGAGGATCAGACGACGCTGTCCGAGATCTTCCGGGCTGTGCACACGATCAAGGGCACCTGCGGGTTCCTCGGGCTGTCGCGGCTGGAATCGGTGGCGCATGCGGCGGAGAACGTGCTGGGGCGCTACCGGGATGGCGCGATCAAGGTGACGCCGGACGGGATCACGCTGATCCTGCAGGCACTCGACCGCATCAAGGAGATCGTCTCGGGGATCGAAGCCTCGGGCAGCGAGCAGCCGGGCGACGACGCGACGCTGAAGGCGGCGCTGAACGCGGCCGCCGAGGGGACCGGGGCGCCGGACGCCGCGCCCGCCGAAGCGCCGGCCGCCGAGGCGCCGCCGCCTGCCGAAGCCGGCACCGCAGCGCCGCCACAGAGCATCCGCGTCTCCGTGGACGTGCTGGAAGACCTGATGATGCTCGTCAGCGAGCTGGTGCTGACGCGCAACCAGCTCATGCAGCTCGCGCGGGCGAAGGGAGACGGTGCCTATTCGGTGCCGTTGCAGCGGCTGTCGCACATCACGTCGGATCTGCAGGACGGCGTGATGAAGACGCGCATGCAGCCGATCGGCAATGCCTGGGCGAAGCTGCCGCGGCTGGTGCGCGACCTCGCGCGCGAGCTGGGCAAGAAGATCGAGCTGGAGATGCGCGGCGCGGAGACCGAGCTGGACCGGCAGGTGCTGGAGCTGATCAAGGACCCGCTGACGCACATGGTCCGCAACTCCGGCGACCACGGGCTGGAATCCACGGAGGATCGCCGGAAATCGGGCAAGTCGGAGACCGGGCGGATCACGCTGAACGCGTATCACGAGGGCGGACACATCCTCATCGAGATTGCCGATGACGGGAAGGGGCTGAACACCGCGCGCATCCGCGAGAAGGCGGTCGCGCAAGGGCTGGCCGGCGAGGCAGAGGTCGCGGCGATGGCCGACCGCGAGGTGCATCGCTTCATCTTCCGCGCCGGCTTCTCCACGGCGGCCGCGGTCACGGCGGTGTCCGGCCGCGGCGTCGGGATGGACGTGGTGAAGACCAACGTGGAGCGGATCGGCGGCACGATTGACGTGACCTCCATCGGCGGCCGCGGCACGACCTTCACCATCAAGATTCCCCTCACCCTCGCCATCGTCTCGGCGCTGGTGGTGGAGGTGGCGGGGGAGCGCTTCGCGATCCCGCAGATCGGCGTGCTGGAGCTGGTGCGCGTCGGCGGCGCATCGGGCGCCCAGGTCGAGCGCATCAAGGACGCGCCGGTGCTGCGGCTGCGCGACCGGCTGCTGCCGCTGGTGACGCTGTCGCGCGTGCTGGGGCTGGATGACGGGCAGGTGAACGACATCGGCTTCGTCGTCGTCACGCAGGTCGGCCCCGCGACCTTCGGCATCATCGTGGACCGCGTGCACGACACGGAGGAGATCGTGGTGAAGCCGGTGCCGCCGATCCTGCGCGACATCGGCGTGTTCTCCGGCAATACGATCCTCGGCGACGGCAGCGTCATCATGATCCTCGACCCCAACGGGATCGCGCGCGCGACCGGCGTGACGGCGGAAGGCGCGGGCAGCCGCGCGGCGGATGGCATGACCGGCGGGCAGCGCAGCACGGAGAAGACGGCGCTGCTGCTGTTCCGCGCCGGCGACGCCACGCCGAAGGCCGTGCCGCTCGGGCTGGTCGCGCGGCTGGACAACCTGCCGCTGGAGCGGGTGGAGTATTCGGGCGGCACGCCCGTCGTGCAGTATCGCGGGCAGCTCATGCCGCTGATCGCGATGGGCGGCGGCGGGCTGTCCCCCGAAGCGGAGGCGCGCGGGCGGCAGACCGTCCTGGTGTTCAGCGAGCGCGAGCGCAGCCTCGGCCTGATGGTGGACGCGATCCTCGACGTGGTGGACGAGCGGCTGGACGTGAAGGCGGGCGGAGAGCGGCCGGGCTTCCTCGGCTCTGCCGTCGTCGCGGGGAAGGTCACCGACGTCATTGATACGGCCTGGTGGCTGCGCCAGGCCGGCGGCGACTGGTTCCGGCCGGGCGAGACGCCGGCCGCGACGCGGCTGCTCGTGGTGGAGGACAGCGCCTTCTTCCGGGAGCTGATCGTGCCGACGCTCTCGGCCGCCGGATACGAGGTCGTGGCAGTCGGCGCGCCGGCGGAGGCGCTGGCGCTGCGCGAGCGCGGCGCGGCGTTCGACGCGATCGTCTCCGACATCGAGATGCCGGGCATGGACGGCTTCGCCTTCGCCCGCGCGGTGCGCGAGGGCGGGGCCTGGGCGGCGTTGCCGATCGTCGCGCTCTCCGGCCGCGTGGACCCGCCGGCGCTCGCGAAGGCGCGCGAGGCGGGCTTCACGGATTTCGTCGGCAAATACGATCGCACGGCGCTGGTGGAGAGCCTGCGGGCCTGCCTCGCCGTGCCGGTGGAGACGTGACGCGATGCGGACGCAATCGGTGAAGGACACGGCCGCGGAGGCCGACCTGGTGCTGACGCTGACGGTCGGCGGGCAGGGCTGCGGCGTGCCGGTGCTGCTGGTGCGCGACGTGCTGGGCGGCCAATCCATCACCCGCATCCCGCTGGCGAGGCCGGAGATCGAGGGCGCGATGAACCTGCGCGGCCGGATCGTGACGGCGGTGGACCTGCGGCGCCGCCTGGGTCTGCCGCCGCGGCCGGCCGGCGCGCAGCCGATGTCGGTGGTGGTGGATCAGGCGGGCGAGCTCTACGCGATGCTGGCGGATGCGGTGGGCGAAGTGATCCCGCTCTCGGCAGAGGAGCGCGCGCCGAACCCGCCGACGCTGGACCCGCTGTGGCGGGAGGTCTCGCGCGGCGTGCATGGGCGCGACGGGCAGCTGCTGATCCTGCTGGACGTCGAACGCCTGCTGGCGATCGGGGGCGTGCGATGAGCGATCTGGTGCGCGAGTGCCTGGTGGTGGACGACAGCCGCGTGGTGCGCAAGGCCGCGCGGCGGCTGCTGGAAGGCTTCGGCTTCATGGTGCGCGAGGCGGAGGACGGCGAGAAGGCGCTGACGGCGTGCCGCGACTCGCTGCCCGACCTCGTCCTGCTGGATTGGAACATGCCGGTGATGGACGGCGTGACCTTCCTGCGCGCGCTGCGCGCGGAATGCGGCGCGGCGGAGCCCGTGGTGATGCTCTGCACGACCGAGAACAGCGCGGCGAAGATCATGGAGGCGCTGGACGCCGGCGCGCAGGAATACGTGATGAAGCCTTTCGACGCGGAGATCCTCGGCGACAAGCTGGCGCAACTCGGCCTGCTGGAAGCGGCGGCGTGAGCCTCGCGCTGCATGGGCCGCCGCCGGCGCCGATCCGCGTGATGCTCTGCGACGACAGCGCCTTCGCGCGCGGGGCGCTGGCGCGGCTGCTGGAGAAGGACCCGGCGATTCGTGTCGTCGCGCAGCACGCGGACGGCCGGCAGGCAGTGGAGGCGCTGACCGCGATGCCGATGGCCGCGCGGCCGCAGGTGGTGCTGCTCGACCTTGAGATGCCGGTGATGGACGGGCTGACCGCGCTGCCGCTCATTCTCGGCGCCGCGCCGGGCACTGCAGTGATCGTCGCCAGCGCGCTCAGCCAGCGCGGCGCGGATGCCACGATGCGCGCGCTGCGGGCCGGCGCGGTGGATTACGTGCCGAAGCCCTCCGCCGCGCAGGGCGGCATGGGCGACCCGCGCTTCGCGGAGGAGCTGCGCGCGAAGGTCACGGGCTGGGCGCGGATGCGGAAGGCGCCTGCGGCGCGCGCCGCGGCGCCGGTCGCGCGGGTGGCCGCGAAGGCCGGCAAGCCGCGCGCGGTGCTGATCGGCAGCTCCACCGGCGGGCCGCAGGCGCTGGCCGCGCTGGTCGGCGCGCTGACGCGCCCGCCGCCGGTGCCGGTGCTGGTCGTGCAGCATATGCCCGCCGGCTTCACCGCGCTGCTCGCCGAGCACCTGCACCGGCTGGGGCGCCTGCCCTGCGCCGAGGCGCGGGACGGGGAGGCGCTGCGGCCCGGCCATCTCTACCTGGCGCCGGGCGACCGGCACCTGGTCGTGAAGGAGGGCGCGGGCGGGCTGGCCGCGGTGCTCTCCGACGGTCCGCCCGAGAATTTCTGCCGCCCGGCGGTGGACCCGACGCTGCGCAGCCTCGTCGCGGCCTGCGGCGGGCGGGTGGCTGCGGCGATCCTGACGGGCATGGGCCAGGACGGGCTGGAGGGCGCGCGCGCGCTGGCGCGGGCCGGCGGGACGGTGATGGCGCAGGACGAGGCGAGCAGCGTGGTGTGGGGGATGCCCGGCGCGGTCGCGCGCGCCGGGCTCGCCGCCGCGCTCGCGCCGCCGGAGGAGATCGCGGTGCGGCTGCTCGCCGCCTGCGGGGAGGGAGGGGCATGATGGGCGGCTTCACCGAGATCGCCGCGCTGGTGCGCCGGCGCGCCGGCATCGTGCTGACGGAGGACAAGGCGTATCTGCTGGAGACGCGGCTGGGCCCGGTGCTGCGGCGGTTCGGGCTGGATTCGCTCGGCGCGCTCGGCGAGAAGCTGCGCGGCCTGCCGGGCGAGGCGATGGAGCGCGCGGTGGTAGAATCGCTCACCACGCATGAATCGAGCTTCTTCCGCGACGGCAGGCCATTCGAACACCTGCGCGCGGCCCTGCCGCGGCTGCTGGCCGGCAAGCCGGCGGGGGAACGCGTGCGGATCTGGTCGGCCGCGTGCTCGACGGGGCAGGAGGCCTTCTCGGTGGCGATGCTGGCCGCGGAGCTGCCGGGCATCGCGGGCCGCGTCGAGATCATCGGCACGGATATCTCGGGCGAGGTGGTGGCGCGCGCGCGCGAGGCGGCGTTCACGCAGTTCGAGGTGCAGCGCGGGCTGCCGATCCGCGCGCTGATGACGCATTTCGTGCAGGAGGGCGCGAAGTGGCGCGTGAAGCCGGAGCTTCGCGCGACCGTGCGCTTCGAGGAGCGCAACCTGCTCTCGGATTGCGCGGCGCTCGGGCGGTTCGACGTGATCTTCTGCCGCAACGTGCTGATCTACTTCGACACGCCGACCAAGTCGCGCGTGCTGGAGATGATGGCGCGCCAGATCTCGCCGGCGGGCGTGCTGTATCTCGGTGCGGCCGAGACGGTGATCGGGCTGACGGACAGCCTGGCGCCGATGCCGGGTGAGCGCGGGGTGTACGGGCGGGCGGAGCGTCGGGCGGCGGCGTGAATGCTGCTTGTGGTCGTGCTTGTGGTGGCGTGGGTGGACGCCTGCCGGAGCGTGTTTCCCCCACCCTGACCCTCTCCCGCAAGCGCGGGGGAGGGGATGAGGGCCGCGTGACTTCCGTGCGCGGCCCTGCGATGGTCGGGCATGGACAGCCTGCCGGCCGACCCCTTCGCGATCACCACGCCCGATGCGCTCGACGCGGCCTATGCGCAGCCGTCGGAGCTGGTGAAGGGCAAGACCGGCGACCGCATCGGGCCGGTGACGCGGACCTTCATCGCGGCGAGCCCCTTCTGCCTGCTCGCCACCGTCGGCGCGGCCGGGCCGCATGTGACGCCGCGCGGCGACGCGCCGGGCTTCGTCGAGGTCGCGGATGAGCGGACGCTGATCCTGCCGGACCGGCGCGGCAACAACCGCCTCGACGCGCTGCGCGACATCCTGCACGACCCGCATGTCGCGCTGCTGTTCCTGGTGCCTGGGATGGGGGAGGCGCTGCGGGTGCACGGCCGCGCCCGCATCACGACGGACCCCGCGCTGCGCGCGCGTCACGCGGTGGACGGGAAGGAGCCGGCGACGCTGCTGATCGTCGCGGTCGAGAGCCTCTACATGCAATGCGCGAAGGCGGTCATCCGCTCCCGCCTCTGGGATGGGCGGGCGAAGCCGCCGGGCCTGCCGACGCTCGGCAAGCTGGTGGCCGAGCACTCGGCCGGCCGGCACGGCGGCGACGCGGTGGACGCCGGCGTGGCGGAGGCGTACCGGCTGCGGCTGTACTAGGCGACGGCGGCGGGCCGCTCCGCCGCCGGGATGGCGATGCGGGCGTTGCTCGCCGGGTCGCGCAGCACGTAGCCGCGGCCCCAGACGGTGCCGATCAGGTCGGACGCGCCGGCATGGGCGAGCTTCTTGCGCAACTTGCAGATGAAGACGTCAATGATCTTCACCTCCGGCTCGTCCATGCCGCCGTAGAGGTGGTTGAGGAACGCCTCCTTCGTCAGCACGATGCCCTTGCGGAGCGTGAGCAGTTCGAGGACGGCGTACTCCTTGCCCGTGAGGTGGACGTTCCTCCCCTCGACGATCACCTCGCGCGAGCCGAGGTTGAGGGTGAGAGGCCCGACGGTGAGCGTCGGCTGGCTGAAGCCCTTCGCGCGGCGGACGATCGCCTGGATGCGGGCGATGAGTTCGGCCTGGTCGAAGGGCTTGGTGATGTAGTCGTCGGCGCCCATGCCGAAGCCGCGGACCTTCGCCTGCGGGCGGGTGAGGCCGGAGAGGATGAGGACGGGGGTCTCAATCCGCGCGGCGCGGAGGCGGCGGACGACCTCGTAGCCCTCCATGTCCGGCAGCATGAGGTCGAGGACGACGATGTCGTAATCGTAGAGCCGTGCCAGTTCGAGAGATTCCTCTCCGGTATCGGCGGTGTCCACGATCATCGCGGCGGCCTTGAGGGCGAGCGAGACGCCGCGGGCGACGATGGTGTCATCTTCAACCAAAAGCACACGCATTGGGCCTACCTCCACATCTCTAGCGTGTGGGAGATACGCGTATATGGCGAAATGGGAAGCGGTTTTTTACGACAAAATTGAGAGATCATCCGTAATGCGTTCCAATTATATTAAGGAGCATAGTAAATTGAGAGGCGCCGGTTGGCGGAACAGGGCGTCTCTTGCAGGCGCATTGCTGCCTGAAATTGAGATGACCGTGAGCCGCGGAAGCCTGCGCGCGGCAAGCCCCCTCACCCTCGACATCGCCGGCCTCCGACCGCCTCCCTGCGTCGGGGACCGTCTGCGTATCGGCGCCGAGGCCATCGCCGAGGTCGTCGAGGTCACCGCCGACGGCGTGCGTGCCGCTCCGTTCTGCCGCCCGGCCGCCCTCCGGCCCGGTGCTCCCGCGCAGCTCATCGGCCCCGCGCGCCTCGACGTGTCGGCGCATTGGCTCGGCCGCGTGCTCGATCCGATCGGCCGGCCGCTCGACGGCCTGCCGCCGCCCCCGCCCGGTTCGCGGCCACGGCCGGTGAACGCCGCGCCGCCGGCGCCCGGCACCCGCGCGCGGCTCGGCCCGCGCGTCGGCACGGGGGTCCGCGCGCTCGACCTCTTCGCCACCCTGCGGGAGGGGCAGCGCCTCGGCCTCTTCGCGGCGTCGGGGATCGGCAAGTCAACCCTGCTGGCGATGCTCGCCGGCGCGCCCGGCTTCGACGTGACGGTGCTCGGCCTGGTCGGCGAGCGCGGGCGGGAGCTGCGGGAGTTCGTGGAGGACGATCTGGGGCCGGGGCGCCTCGCGCGCAGCGTCGTGGTCTGCGCCACGTCCGATGCCGCCGCACCCATGCGGCGGGAAGCCGCGCTGGCGGCGATGACGACCGCGGAGCATTTCCGCGACGCGGGCAAGCGCGTGCTGCTGCTGCTCGACAGCGTCACGCGCTTCGCGCTGGCCTGCCGCGAGATCGGCCTGGCCGCCGGCGAGCCGCCGGCGACCCGCGGCCACCCGCCGAGCGTCTTCGCCGAACTGCCGCGCCTGCTGGAACGCGCCGGGCCGGGGCCGGCGGGCTGCGCCGGGTCCGTCACGCTGCTGGTGACCGTGCTGGTGGAAGGCGACGACCATGACGAGCCGGTGGCGGATGCGGTGCGCGGCATCCTGGACGGCCACGTCGTGCTCGACCGCGCGATCGCGGAGCGCGGCCGCTACCCGGCGGTGGACGTGCTGCGCAGCCTGTCGCGGACCGTGCCTGGCGTGCTCGATCCCCATCAGCGTGATCTCGCTGCCCGCGCGCGGCGCGTGCTGGCGACAGGGGCGGAGATGGCGGACCTGGTGCGGCTCGGTGCGTATCGTGCGGGAACGGATGCGGAGGTGGACGCGGCGCTCCGCCTCGCCCCGCGCATCGAGGCGATGCTGCACCAATCGAAGGGCGAGGCGACGCCGCTGGACGACGCCTTCGCGATGCTGCGGGAGGCGCTGGATGGCGCGGCGTGACGGCTTGGTCGTGCTGGCCAGGCTGCGCGGGCTGGAGCGCGATGCGGCGCGGCGCGCCATGGCGGGGGCGGCGGCGCGGCTCGGCGCGGCGGAGGCGGCGCGTGGCCGCGCCGATGCGGTGGTGACGGCGGAAGCAGCGGGCGCCGCGGCGGCCGACTATGCGGCCTGGCTCCCCGCGGCGCGGCGCGCGCAGTCGCGCGCGGCCGAGGCGGCCGGACGTGCCGAAACCGAAGCCGACGCGGCGCGCGCCGCGCTGGCGGCCGCCCGCGCCGCGGCGGAGGCGGTGGCGCAGCTCCTCGCGGAACGGCGCGACGCCGCGCGGCGGGCGCGGCTGGCGGCGGAAGCGAAGGCACTCGACGATTGGCGTTGCGGCCCGGCGTGAAGCGGTCTCTGCTGCGCGGCCAGCAGGAGACGCGCCATGCCGCATGACGGTCACGACCACGGCATCCCCGAGGACAGGTGGAAGCACAGCGGCGTCCGGGTGATCCCGGGCGACAGCCTGGACACCAACACGCCGCAGACACCCGGCATGAACCGCGCCGCCGCGATCAACGCCGCGCGCGTCGGCGCGCAGAAGATCTGGGCCGGCACCGTCCACATCCATCCGGATGCGAAGACCGGCGCGCATCACCACGGCGCGCTGGAGAGCGTGATCTACGTGCTGCGCGGCCGCGCGCGCATGCGCTGGGGCGAGCGGCTGGAATTCGTGGCGGAGGCTGGCCCCGGCGACTTCATCTACGTCCCGCCCTACGTCCCGCACCAGGAGATCAACGCGAGCAGCGACGAGACGCTGGAATGCGTGCTGGTGCGCAGCGACAACGAGGCGGTGGTGGTCAATCTGGACATCACCCCCGTCGAGAAGCCGGAGGGGGTGGCGTGGGTGGATCCGATCCATCGCGCGCCATGACGTCGGCTCGCCCGGCCTCGTAACGACGTTTCTATTGCTTCATCGGACCGGAACAACCGTTACCCCGCGCGTTGCGGTGCGAAGTTCGCGCGCAACGTTCGCCGGCCAATTTGCCTGCATCGCGCCACGGACGGCGCGGCAAGCGATGGAGAGTACCGGTGACCAAGCTCTACAACCTGATTGACGGCCAGGACGACGTGTTCGCCGCGCCCACCGAGACGCAGGCGATGGCGATCAACGGCCTCGGCGGCAACGACAACATCGCCGGCGGGCTCGGCAACGACACGCTGAACGGCGGCTTCGGCAACGACACGCTGTATGGCGGCGGGAACGGCGCCGACCTGGTGATCGGCGGCGCCGGCAACGACCGGCTCGTCGCCACCTCCTCGATGAATGGCGGCAGCAGCACGCTGCAGGGCGGGATGGGCGACGATACCTATGTGGTCGGCGCCGGGCAGCGCTTCACGATCCAGGAGAACGCCGGCGAGGGCTACGACACGGTCCGGCTGACGATCCGCAGCCGCGGGCAGGACTTCACGATGGCGGACAACGTCGAGAAGCTGATCATCGACAACGCCATCTACACCGAACAGGGCGGCTTCTTCGACGACTACCTGGCCCCCTCCTGGGTGAGGGGCAACAGCCTGGGCAACATGATGCTCGCCGATACGGGCAGCCTGATCGGGATGTCCGGAAAGGGCGGCAACGACACGATGTACGGCGGCGTCGGCGACGACGCGATGTACGGCGACGACGGCCACGACAAGCTGCTCGGCGGTGCGGGCAACGACTATCTCAACGGCGAAGGCTCCGGCACCGTGTCCTTCGGCAACGACACGCTGGACGGGGGGCTCGGCGCCGACCGCATGGAAGGCGGCAAGGGCGACGACACCTATTACGTGGACAACGTCGGCGACAAGGTGATCGAGGCGGCCGGCGAGGGCACCGACACCGTCATCACCACCCTCAGCAGCTACACGCTGGGCGGCACGGTCGAGAACCTGACGCTGCAGGGCCTGGCCGGCTCCACCGGCACGGGCAACGCGCTGGCGAACCTGATCGTCGGCAGCCTGGGTGGGGACTACCTGCAGGGCATGGATGGCAACGACAAGGTCTATGCCGGCCTGGGCAACGACACCGTCACCGGCGGCAACGGCGAAGACCTGATCAAGGGCGAGGCCGGGAACGACCGGCTGTTCGGCGATGCGGGGTCGGACACGCTGGACGGCGGCACGGGCAATGACGTGCTGATGGGCGGGACCGGCAACGACGTGCTGAAGGGCGGGGATGGGAACGACGTGCTGCGCGGTGATGCCGGCGTGGACCACCTCTACGGCAATGCGGGGGCGGACACGTTCCGCTTCGGCGCCGTGACCGACAGCCCGTTCGGCGGCGCGCTGGATGCGGTGTGGGACTTCGTGAAAGGCGTGGACAGGATTGATGTGGCGGGCATTGACGCCGACGCGACGCTGGCGGGCAACCAGGCCTTCGGCTTCAACGCGACCGCGCCGATGTTCATTGATGCGGGCACGCTGTGGCTGGCCGAGGCGAATGGCAGCACCACCGTCTATGCCGATGTGAACGGCGACGGCGGCGCGGATTTCGGGGTCTTCGTCTTCGGCGTGACGGGGATGACGGCGTCCGACTTCATCCTCTGACGCCGCGGACCAGGGTCGGGGGCCGGTCCTGGCGGACCGGTCCCTTTGCCGTGCCTACTCGGCCGCCGGCTTCAGCACGCCGCGGCGGATCTGGTCGAGTTCGATGCTCTCGAACAGGGCGCGGAAATTGCCTTCGCCGAAGCCCTGGTCGCCTTCGCGCTGGATCAGCTCGAAGAAGATCGGGCCGATGACGGTGCCGGTGAAGATCTGCAGCAGCCGCCCGCCTTCCGGCGTCGGCGCGCCGTCGGTCAGGATGCGGTTCGCGGCCAGGCGAGAGAGCCGTTCGCGCGTCAGGTCGGGCATCCGCTTCGGCAGCAGCTCGTAATAGGTGTCGGGCGTGTCCATGAACGGCACGGCGGTGGCCCGCATCGCCTCGACGCTGGCGAAGATGTCGGTGGTGCCGAGGGCGACGTGCTGGATGCCCTCGCCGTTGTAGGCGCGCAGATATTCCTCGATCTGGCTCTTGTCGTCCGCGCTCTCGTTGATGGGAATGCGGATCTGGCCGCAGGGCGAGGTCAGCGCGCGGGATTTCAGGCCGGTCAGCTTGCCCTCGATGTCGAAGTAGCGGATTTCGCGGAAGTTGAAGAGGCGTTCGTAGAACTGCCACCACACATCCATCCGTCCGCGCAGCACGTTGTGGGTGAGGTGGTCAATGACCGTCAGGCCGTGGCCGGCGGGCTTCGGATCCCGATCCCCGGTCCAGCGGAAATCCACGTCGTAGATGCTGCCGGTCTCGCCGTAGCGATCCACGAAGTAGAGCAGCGATCCGCCGATGCCCTCGATGGCCGGGATGTTCAGCTCCATCGGGCCGACCTTGTTGGTCACGGGCCGGGCGCCGAGGGCGATGGCGCGGTTGTAGGCCTGCGCGGCGTCGGCGACGCGGAAGGCCATGGCGCAGGCGGAGGGGCCGTGCACGCGCTGGAAGGACTGCGCGAAGCTCGCCGGCTCCGCATTCAGGATGAAGTTGATGTCGCCCTGCCGCCAGAGCGTCACCTGCTTCGAGCGGTGCCGCGCGACGGGTGCGAAGCCGAGCTGGCCGAACAGGTGTTCGAGGTGGGGGATGTCGGGGCCGGCAAACTCGACGAATTCGAAGCCGTCGGTGCCCATCGGGTTCTCGTCGCTGACGCGGCCGGCGAAGGCGGTGCGGTCCGGGGGGATGTCCATTCTCTTCGTCTCCTTCAGGCGGTGATGTCGGCGGGATCGGCGGCGCCGGGCGGGATCGGAGCGGCGTCGCGCGCGGCTTCCAGCAGCCCCGGCACCTGGCCGACGCTGGCGAAGAGCTCGGAGTAGTCCTCGATGACGAAGTAGGTGGGCTGCAGCTTGTCAATCTCGTAGTCGCTGCGCAGCACGCGGGCGATGTCGAAGCGGAGGCGGCGCGGATCGGGGCATCCCGTGCTGGACACGGTCTCGGCGGAGGAGGAGAGGATGCCGGCGCCGTAGGCGCGGATCGCGCCCGCCTCGCGGATCAGGCCGAATTCGACCATGTGCCAGTAGAGGCGCGCGAGCGGCTTCAGCGCGCCGATGCGCGCGGCGTGCTCGCCGAGGCGGCCATAGGCTTCGAGGAAATCGGCGAAGGCGGGCTCGGCCAGCAGCGGGACGTGGCCGAAGAAGTCGTGGAAGACATCGGGTTCCACGACGTAGTCCAGTTCCTCCGGCCGGCGGATCCAGACGGTGACGGGGAAGCGGCGCGCGGCGAGATGGCCGAAGAAGGCGTCGTCCGGGATCAGGCCGGGCACGGCGACGAGCGACCAGCCGGTGCGCGCGCGCAGCATCCGCGACGCAGCCTCGAAATCCGGCACGCCGCCGGCCACGTCGAGACGCGCGAGGCTGTCGCGGAAGGCGCGGGCGGCGTGGCGCGGCAGCAGCGCGGACTGGCGCGCGTAGAGGGTGCGCCAGGTGGCGTGGTCGTCGGCGGTGTAGGAGGCGTGGTGCTGCGCGACGGTGTAGTCGGCGCTGGTGCTCGAATAGTCGCCGCGGAGCGTGGCGGGCAGCTTGATGGTCTCATGACGGGTCATCTTGTCGCCTCTGGACGTTTCCGGGCTTGTGTAGCGCGGGCGATGGGGCGGAAAACGGCGAAGTTGATGCCGAAGTTGCGAAGGAGAGCAGGAATCCGCTACGGAACGGCGTGACCCGGGTGAATTCCGCCATAGAGCTGGATGCGGCCGACCGCCGCATCCTGCGCGTGCTGCAACGCGACGGGCGCATCGCGGTGACCGCGCTGGCCGAGGAGGTGGGCTTGTCGGCCACGCCGTGCCTGCGACGCATCCGGCGGCTGGAGGAGTCCGGCGTGATCGCGCGCTATGCCGCGGTGCTGGACACCGCCCGCGTCGGACTGCCGATCCAGGCCTTCGTGCAGGTGGGCCTGTCGAGCCACGCGGAGGAGACGGTTGCCGCCTTCCACACGGCGATCAGCGCGCGGGAGGAGGTTCTGGCGTGCTGGGCGATGAGCGGCGACATGGACTACATGCTGCACGTCGTCGCCGCCGATTTCGACGCATATGCGGAGTTCGCGCTGAAGGCGCTGCTGCGGATGCCCGGGGTGAAGGAGACGCGGAGCAGCTTCGTGCTGACCGCGCTCAAGCCGCCGGGGGCGGTGCCGGTGTAGGGGACGGCCGCCGCGGCCCCGCGATCAATGCCAGCGCGCCGCGTGCGGCGGCGATGCCCGTGGCGAAGCACGCTTGCAGCAGGTAGCCGCCGGTCGGGGCTTCCCAGTCCAGCATTTCGCCGCAGGCGAAGACGCCCGGGCGGGCGCGGAGCATGAAGTGGTCGTCCAGATCGCGCCACGCGATTCCGCCGGCCGAGGAGATGGCGCGCTCCATCCCTGCCGTGGCGCGCGTGGTCAGCGCGAGGGATTTCACCAGCGCCGGCAGGTCGTGCGCCGTGCCCGCATGCCGCGCCTCCTGCACCAGCGCGATCGCGGTCGGCGAGAGGTTCAGCGCCTTGCGCAGCGCAGTGCTCACGGTCTCGCCGCGGCCGCGGGCGGAGAGGCGCCGGCGCACCTCGGCCGCGTCCAGGTCGGGTCGCAGGTCGAGGGTGAAGGTCGCGGCGCCGTCGCGCGCGATGGCGTCGCGGATCGGGCCGCTCAGCGCATAGATCGCGCCGCCCTCGATCCCCGTCGCGGTCAGCACCGCCTCGCCGCGCATGGCGGCGCCGCCGAACACGACCGCGATGCGCTTCAGCGGCTCGCCCGCGCGGGCCGCCAGCACCGGTGACCACGGCAGGTTGAATCCGACATTGGAGGGCGCGAAGGGCACCACCGTGATCTCCGGCAGCAGCGCCGGCCAACCACCATCGGAGCCGAGCCGAGGCCAGCTCGCGCCGCCGAGCGCCAACATCACCGCATCGGCGTCCTGCACGGCTTCGCCGCCCGGGGTTGCGAAGCGGCAGCGCGTGCCGTCCAGCCCGACCAGGCGATGGCGCGTACGGATCGTCACGCCGAGGACCCCCAGCCGCGCGAGCCAGGCGCGCAGCAGCGGGGAGGCCTTCATCGCGCGCGGGAAGACGCGGCCGGAGCTGCCGATGAAGGTCTCCACGCCCAGCCCTTCGCACCAGGCGATCGTCGCGGCGGGCTGGAAGGCACGCACGGCGTCGAGCAGCCGCGGCTCGGGCGGGCGGTAGCGTTGCAGGAACGCGTCCAGCGGCTCCGCATGCGTCAGGTTGAGGCCGCCGCGGCCGGCGATCAGGAACTTCCGGGCGACGGAGGGCATGTGGTCGAACACGGTCACGCGCGCGCCGGCCGAGGCGAGCGTCTCCGCGGCGATCAGCCCCGCGGGGCCGGCGCCCACCACCGTCACATGCCCGGGCATGCCGGCTATCTGCGCCGGGCACGCCGCGATATCCAGGCCCGATGGACGCGATCCTCGTCACCGGCGGCGCCGGCTTCGTCGGCCTGAACCTGATTGAGGCGCTGCTGGCGCGCGGCGAGCAGGTGGTGGTGTTCGGGCCGGAGGCTGCGTTGCCCGCGGCCTTCGATCGGCACCGCGGCCGCGTCGAGCTCGTGCGGGGCGACGTGCGCGACGAAGCCGCGCTGCGCGACACGTTCCGCGCGCACCGCATCCGCGCCGTCTTCCCGTTCGCCGCGGTCACGGCGGGGCCGGAGCGGGAGGCGCGCGATCCCGGCACGATCCTCGACGTGAACGTCAGGGGCGTGCTGAACACGCTGCAGGCCGCGCGGGATGCCGGCACCGTCCGCCGGGTGGTCCTGCCCTCCTCGGCGGCCGTCTATGGCGAGAGCGCCTACGACCACCCCGTGCTGGACGAGGCGGCGACGCCGCCGGTGCCGATCACGCTGTACGGCGTCACGAAATACGCGGTGGAACGTGCGGGGCTGCGGCTGTGTGCGAGCTGGGGGCTGGATGCCGTCGCCGCGCGCATCGGCGCGGCCTTCGGGCCGTGGGAGCGCGATACGGGGGTGCGCGATACGCTGAGCGTGCACCTGGCGCTGGCGGGGGCGGCGAAGCGGGGCGAGCCGGTGGTGATCCCCCCGGCGCCGCTGCCGGCGTACGATTGGATCTACGCGCGTGATCTCGTCGCGGGGCTGCTCGCGCTGCTGGATGCGCCTTCGCCCCCGCACCGCGTCGTGAACCTGGCTTCGGGGCGGGCCTGGGCGCCGGAGACCGCGGCGTGCCTGGACCTGCTCGCCGCGCGGTTCCCGGGGTTCCGCTGGCGCCATGCCGGGCCGGGCGAAGAACCGACGATCCGCTGGAACGAGACGCGGCCGCGAGGCGTCATGTCGGTGGCGCGCGCCGCTGCGTTCGGCTGGGCGCCGCGCCACTATCCCCTCGCGGCCTATGCCGATTACGCCGACTGGCTGTTGGCAAATGGCGGTGCTGCCCTACCGTAAGGGACGCACATCCCCCCACCGCCGACGCACCTCCCCCCCACCCCAACCCTCCCCCGTTCACGGGGGAGGGGGAAGCAGGATCCCGCCGCGAGATGCCCGATACGCTCAACATTGATCCCACGCGCCTGAAGTTCGGCATCGGCCAGCCCGTGCCGCGGGCCGAGGACCCGACGCTGCTGACGGGACGCGGGCGCTACACGGACGACATCGCGCTGCCCGGCCAGGTGTTCTGCGTGATGGTGCGCAGCCCCTACGCGCACGGCGTCATCCGCGGCATCGGCACGGAGGCGGCGCGCGCCATGCCCGGCGTGCTCGGCGTCTGGACGGGCGAGGACCTGTCCTACTTCGCGCCGATGACCTGCGGCATGCCGCTGAAGAACGCGGACGGCTCCGCGCTCAACAGCACGAAGCGGCTGCCGCTGGCGACGGGGAAGGTGCGGCATGTCGGCGATCCCGTCGCCTTCGTCGTGGCCGAGACGCGGGATGGGGCGAAGGACGCGGCGGAGGCGGTGGAGCTGGACGTCGAGCCGCTGGAGGCCGTGCTGGAAGCTTCCGCCGCCGCCGCGCCGGGCGCGCCGCGGCTCTACGAGGAGCTGCCCGGCAACGTCGTGCTGGACTACGCCGCCGGCGACGGCGCGCGGGTCGCCGATGCCTTCGCGCGGGCCGCCCATGTCACGCGGCTGAGCCTGCGCAACAACCGCATCGTCGTCTCGGCGATGGAGCCGCGCAGCGCGATCGGCTCGATCGAGGAGGGGCGGCACGTGCTGCGCACGGGCTGCCAGGGCGTGTTCGGTCTGCGCGCGCAGCTGGCCGGGCTGTTGAAGGTGGATACGAAGGCGGTTCGCGTGCTGACCGGGAATGTCGGCGGCAGCTTCGGGATGAAGGCGAACATCTACCCCGAATACCTCTGCATCCTGCACGCGGCGAAGGAACTCGGCCGCCCCGTGAAGTGGACGGATGAGCGCAGCGGGTCGTTCCTGTCGGACCAGCACGGCCGCGACCACGAGGTGGAGGCGGAACTCGCGCTGGATGGCGACGGGCGGTTCCTGGCGGTGCGGCTCACGGCCTTCGCAAACATGGGCGCCTGGCTCAGCCCGGTGGCGCCGCTGATGGGCACGGGGAACTTCTTCAAGAACGTGCAGTCGAACTACGCGACGCCGGCGATCGAGGTCCGCACGAAGTGCCTGGTCACCAACACCACGCCCGTCTCGGCGTATCGCGGCGCCGGGCGGCCGGAGGGCAACTACTTCATGGAGCGGCTGATCGAGGCCGCAGCCGCCGAGACCGGGCGCGACGCGAATGCGCTGCGCCGGCTCAACCACATCAGGCCCGACCAGTTCCCCTACGCCGCGGCCTCCGGCAGCGTGTACGACGGCGGCGCCTTCAGCGCACTCCTCGACAGCGCGCTGGAGGCGAGCGACCCCGGCGGCTACGCGGCGCGCGCCGCGGAGAGCAGGGCGCGCGGGATGCTGCGGGGCAGGGGGATCGGCAACTTCCTCGAATGCACCGCACCGCCGACGAAGGAGCAGGGCGGCATCCGGTTCGAGAAGGACGGCACCGTCACCATCATCACCGGCACGCTGGATTACGGGCAGGGCCACTGGTCACCCTTCGCGCAGGTGCTGCACCAATCGCTCGGCGTGCCCTTCGCGAGTATCCGGCTGCTGCAAGGCGATTCGGATGAGCTGGTGGCAGGCGGCGGCACCGGCGGGTCGAAGTCCATCATGGCGTCGGGGGCCGCCATCGTCGAAGCGGCGGAGAAGGTGGTAGAGAAGGGGCGCGAGGCCGCGGCCTGGGCGCTGGAAGCCGCCGCCGCCGACATCGAGTTCGAGCCGCATGGCCCCGGCGAGGAGGGCCGCTTCCTCGTCGCCGGCACCGATCGCGGCATCACGGTCATGGACCTCGCCGCGAAGCTGCGCGACGCCGATGCGACGCCGGCCGATATCCCGGCGACGCTCGACGTGACGCATGTGTTCGACGAGGCGCCGCAGGCCTATCCGAATGGCTGCCATGTCTGCGAGGTGGAGGTGGACCCGGACACCGGCGAGGTGCAGATCGTCCGCTACTTCGCGCTGAACGATTTCGGCGTGCAGGTGAACCCGCTGCTCGTCGCGGGACAGGCGCATGGCGGCATCGCGCAGGGCGTCGGGCAGGCGCTGATGGAGCGCGTGGCCTACACCGAGGACGGGCAGCTCCTGTCGGGCAGCTACATGGACTACGCGGTGCCGCGCGCCGCGCACCTGCCGCTGATCGAGACGGCGAGCCATCCGGTGCCCTGCACCACGAACCCGCTCGGCGCCAAGGGCTGCGGCGAGGCGGGCTGCGCGGGGTCGCTGCCGGCGGTGATGAACGCGGTGGTGGACGCGCTGCGGCCGCTCGGCATCGCGCACATGGACATGCCGGCGACGCCGGAGCGGGTGTGGGCGGCGATCCGGGGGGCGCGGGGACGGTGAGCCGGCGCAGGTAGCAGTTGCATCCGGCCGTGCTGCCCTGCGATGATCGGGGCTGCTCAGTCGTGGGGCGACCGCATGTCCACTCGTCAGCAGAGCTGGGATCGCCTGTCGGCCGCCGCTTGGCTGGGCGAGCCGGGCATCACGCGCATGATTTCCGGGGCCGGTGCGACGCCGCAGCCCCTTTCGGGCGGGTTCGGCTCCATCCTCTACGACGAATACGCCATCAAGCTGCAACGCCTGCCTGCCACCCTGTCTCCGGAGCAGCTGATCTTCGAGTTTGCGGAGAACCCGAACCGTGCCGTGAACTTCGGCACCTTCAACACCATCAACATCTTCACGCGACGTACGCCTGGCACGCCACCGCAGGTCGGGGACATCTTCGACATTAATCTCGTGGGGCCCGACAATGGGTGCGTGATGATCGTCGAGATGTCGCCGGGGTTCGGCAACCAGACCGACCCGTCCGGCGCCTATTTCGACGTGCAGGCGATCGAGACGCCGGAGTATGGGACGCTTCCGGAATACGGGGCCCGGGAGTTCGGCTTCGAATACGCCGGCAGCGGCGCCGTGTTCTACACGCGAGGCGCGTCCCGCGCCCGCGACATTGCGGCAGCGGTGGTCGGCAAGGGGCCGCAGCAGATCGGCTGGGTCGCCGCGATGACCGGCATCCGGAACCGCGTCCGCTCCGCCGGCGGGTCGGCCGACGAGGATGTCCAGCGCGCCCACAAGGCGGTTCAGCCCAGCTGATTCGCACCGGGCGGGAGGATGCCCGGGGTCGGGACGTCAGCGGGCCACCGTCCCCGCCACCCGCATCAGCCGCAGAAAATTCCCGCTCCACAGCAGCCCGATCTCGCGCGCGCCGTAGCCGCGGCGGTGCAGTTCCGCGGTCAACGCGCGGCTGCGGGCGGCGTCGGGCCAGTCGGTCAGGCCGCCGCCGCCGTCGAAGTCGGAGGACATCCCGACGCCCTCGATGCCGATGCGCCGCACGGCGTGGTCCAGATGGTCCACGTAGTCCGCGACGCTCGCCTGCGTCGCGCCGCCGCCGGCGGGCGGGTCGCGCAGGAAGGCGGGCACGGCGGTGATCTGGACGAGGCCGCCCACCGCCTTCAGCGCGTCGAGCTGCGAATCGTCCAGGTTGCGTGGGTGGTCGCGCAGCGCGCGGCAGCAGGCATGGGTCGCGACGATCGGCGTGCGCGAGACTTCCGCCGCGCGATGCATCGCGGCGGGCGAGACGTGCGACACGTCCACCAGCAGGCCGACGCGGTTCATCTCGGCGATCGCCGCTTCGCCCAGTGCGGAGAGGCCACCGTGCAGCGCTTCGGCGTCGCCGAGGTCGCGGCGAGGGATCGCGCTGTCGGCCAGCAGGTTGTGCCCGTTATGGGTGAGCGTGACGTAGATCGCGCCGAGCGACTTCCAGGCCGCGAGCCGGGACAGGTCCCCGCCCATCGCGTAGCCGTTCTCGACGGCGGACAGCACGGCGAGCCGGCCGGCGGCCTTCGCCGCTTCCAGCGACGCCGCATCGGCGCAGAAGCTGCGGTCGTCGCGCGCCGTCGCCGCGATGTGGCGCAGCATCGCCTCCGCCCGCGCGCCTGCCGCGGCGTGGCCCGCTTCGGTCAGCGGACCCTGCGGCAGGTAGGCGATGAACACGACGGCGCCGAGGCCGCCGCGCCGCATCTTGCCGAAATCCACGCGCAGGGCGGTCTCGCCCGCCGGATCGGGCGGGTTCGGCCACGGGATGTCCACATGCGTATCGAGGGTGAGCGTCGCGGCGTGGAGGCGAGCGGCGTCGGAATCATGGATGTCTGGCACGCGGCGAGGCTGCTTCGTCGCGGCGCCTCGCGTCAACCTCTGCGCGGAACCCGGGCATTGTTCCCGACTTCGTGCGAGTCGTGACGCGCATATTGAAGTTTCGTCACCCCGAGACTTGCGCACCCTCTCGTGCGTCCCCATCCGATAGAGGCCGCGATGGAGGGGACGCCGCGGCAGACTGACGCAAGGAGACACCCGGGATGCCGGAGATCGTGTCGCAGCGCATGGGTGCCGAGCGGGGCCGCGTCATGGCGGACGTCGCCGAGCTCGCAGGGGGCGGGCTTGAGGAACGCATGCGCAGGGAAGCCGCCGCCCATGTCCTGATCACCGCGCGCCGCCTGCTGCTGGTTGCGCCGCGCGCCGCCGCGTCCGGCCGCGCCGCCGGCATCGTGCTGCGCGTCGCGCGCGGCTGGGATCCGGAGGCGACGACGGCGGTCGAGCATGTCGAGGCGCTGTCGCCGGCCGAGCTGGATGCCTTCCTCGCGGCCGCGCCGCGCTGGGCGGTATCGGTGCGCGCGGCCGGCGTCGCGACGGCGCGCGCGGCCTGAGCTATTCGCGCAGGCGCTCCAGCACCGCATCCACTTCGGCTTCGGTCTGATACAGCCCGAAGCCGAAGCGCAGCCGCGTCGCGCGGCGATCGGTGACGGCGTTCATCGCCGAGAGCCGCGCCTGCCATGCCTCGGCGTCCGGCAGATCGAAGGTCAGGAAGTTCCCGCGGCGGGCCTCGTCGAGCGGGACCACCAGGCGCGACGCGTCGAGGCCGGTGCCCGCCAGCCCGGCCACGAAGCGCGCCTGCAGCCCGTGCGCGTGGTCCCGCGCCGCCGCGGTCGTCAGGCCCTGGGCCTCGAACCATCCGAGCGCCGCGTCGAGGCGATAGAGGCCCGAGGGATCGAAGGTGGCGCCCATGAAGCGCCAGCCATCGGCGGCGTAGCCGACCTCGCCCTGCGGCCCCGCCAGCGCGCCGAAGGCCGCGTACCACCCGGTCGCGCGCGGGCGCGGCAGCCAGCCGGGCGGGCAGTGCAGGAAGCAGCACCCCTCGCCGCCCATCGCGTATTTGTAGCCGCCCGCCGTGTAGAAGGCGCGCGAGGCCAGGCGCGACAGATCCACCGGGCGCGCCATGAAGGCGTGGTAGCCATCCAGCACGAGCACCGCCTCGCCGGCGGCTTCGGCCAGCGCCTCCAACCCATGCAGCGCGAAGCCGGAGGAGTAGAAGACCTCCGACACCCAGACCAGGTCGAAGCCGGCGCGTGCTGCCGCGCACAGGCGTTCGAGGCACGTCGCGTGCGGGGCCGCCGGCACGCGCGTGACGCGCACCAGCCCGTCCTCCTCCAGCCGCGCGAGCTGGCGCGTCAGGCTGTGGAATTCCGCATCCGTCGTCAGCACGCGTGGCGGCCGCCCCGCCGGCAGCGACGACAGGATGCGCAGCACGAATTCATGCGTGTTCGGCGCGAAGACGAGCGTCGCGGCATCGGGCAGGCGCAACTGCCGCGCGACCCTCGCGCGCAGCGTGTCCAGCACCGGGCCGAGGATCGCGTCCCACTTGCCGTCCTGCAGCCGCGCCGCCGCGTCCCAGGCCTCGAGCTGGGCGGCCCGGGTCACGTCCGGCCAGGGATGGTGGCTGTGCGCCGCGAAGTGCAGCCGCCCGGGGTCGGCACCGAGGAACAGCGAGAAATGGGGGCGCAGGTCGAGCATGGCGCCATATATACGCGCGGCAGAGGAGGCGGCGATGGTCGAGGGCGTGCAGACCGATTTCGGCGGGCGCATGAGCTACGGCGACTATCTCGGCCTCGACGCGCTGCTCGCCGCGCAGAAGCCGCTCTCGCCCGTGCATGACGAGATGCTGTTCATCGTCATCCACCAGGTGCAGGAATTGTGGATGAAGCTGATGGCGCATGAGCTGTCGCTCGCCATGCGCTGCATCCGCGAGGGCGAGCTGCGCCCGGCCTTCAAGGCGACCGCGCGGATCAGCCGCATCCAGAAGCAACTGGTGGAGGCGTGGGAGGTGCTGACCACCATGACCCCGCACGACTACCTGGCGTTCCGCGACACCCTCGGCAGCTCCTCCGGTTTCCAGTCCTGGCAGTACCGGCTGATCGAGATCCGCATGGGCGCGCGCGAGGCCTTCTTCCTGAAGCCGCACCGCCACCGCGACGACATCCATGCGGTGCTGGAAGGGGCGTTCAACGCGCCGAGCCTCTACGACGAGGCGCTTCGGCTGCTGTCGCGCCGCGGCCTGGCGCTGCCGGCGGAGGTGCTGGCGCGCGACGTGACGCTGCGGCACGAACCGCATCCGGCGGTGGAGGCCGCCTGGGCGGAGGTGTACCGCGACGCCGAGCGCTGGTTCGACCTGTATGAGCTGGCGGAGGAGCTGGTGGATTTGGAGGACGCCTTCCAGACCTGGCGCTTCCGCCATCTGAGCACGGTGGAGCGCATCATCGGCGGGCGCCCGGGGACGGGCGGCAGCGCGGGCGTGGCGTATCTGCGGACGGCGCTGGAGAAGCGGTTCTTCCCGGAGCTGTGGACGGTGCGGGGGAAGCTCTGATCCTGCTCTCGCGGTCGTGACCGATCTCCGTTGGGGCAGGGTGGCAGCCGAGCCCGCCGGCGTTGCAGCCTTGGTCGGACGATGCCGGGCTGGCGCGGCAGGCAAGGAGGGATCCGACGTGACAGGCACATCACAGCCGTCGCCACCTGCGGACGAGGTGGCGCAGATCGCCGAGGTCGTCGCGCTGTTGCAGCGGGCCTTTTCCGGCGAGATGCACTTGCTGGCCGCCGCGCAGGCGAAGGCCATGGCGCTGTCGCCGGTCGCGCAGATGCGGCTTCAGGCGATGGTCGCCGGCGCCGCGCCCGGCATCTCCGCGCCGAGGCCGCCGGGTGGCGGCGGCGTCGTGCGGTCGGGCGACAACCTGATCAGCAGTCACGGCGCGATGACGTCGCGAGGCTTCGTGCCGTTCGGCTGAGCGTCGCGACGCCTCGCGCCGGACTGAAGACCGTGCTCAGCCGCGCAGCCCGGGGACGGAACCGTCGGCGCCGACCAGCGCGCGCTGCGCGGCGGTCAGGCCGGCCGGCACCCACACGATCGTCTGCCCCTCGCCGGAGCCGACCGCGAGCGGGACGAGGCCCTGGCGCGCCATCTGCGCGAAGGACGGGTCGAGGTGCATGATGAAGTTGTTCTCGCCGCTGCCGCCCGCGTTCAGCGCGCCGCCGCCGACGATGTTGCCGCGCGGGCCGGGGCCGTAGTCAATCATCGAGTTCTCGCCGCCGCCGATGAAGCGCGGATAGCTGGCATCGGCCGCGAAGGCGGTGCCGGACAGCCCTGCGCCGAGCGCGGCGAGCAGGGCGAAGGTGACGGTCTTGCGGGTCATGGACGTGGTCCTCGGGTTTCGCCGCAGCGGTATCGCCGCGGTGGCGGCCATTCGGGCCGGCATGCCACGGTGTTCGGGCGCATTCGGTCGGGAGTTACGAAAAAAGAATGACGCGGCGCGGCGTAACGCGCGCGTCGCGCGCGGCGAATGCGCGCCCTGGTGACTGGGCGGCGACGCTCCGCTTCTCCGGCGGGATGATCGAGGCCGCGCTGACCGGTCCCGACGCAGACCGCTTCGACCTCGCCTTCGATCGCGCGGGGCAGGCGCTGCGCATCGTGCCGGCGGGCGCCTTCGACACGAAATCGGGTGTCGCCGGCTTCGCCTTCGGCCTCGCGGTGCGCACCGTCGCTGCGCCCGGCGAGGTAGGCGGTCCTGGTGCGCGTCTTCGCGCTTGCTCGAAACTCCGGTCCGCGCCGGGCGGCGCGGACCGGCAGCCAAGGTTGCGCCGCGCGGATGCGGCGCCGCGGGGGTCAGCCCGCGCGACGTGCCTTCGCGCGCCGCGACGCACCGAGGCCGAGCAGCCCGGCCGCCAGCAGCGCGAGGGAGCCGGGTTCCGGCACCCCGGTCGGAGGCGCCTCGCCGCCGAAGGTGTTCGCCTGGAGGAAGACGCCGGAATCCAAGCTGGAGTCGCCGATGTCCTGGATGATGAAGCTGAAGGTGTTCACGCCCGTGCCGAGCCCCGTCGCCGAGGCCTGCAGCAGCGTCGTGAACCCGTCGTATTGAAGGTTGTAGGGCCCGGTGCCCTGGGGGTTGTCCACGAAGAATGCCGCGTTGCTGCCGAGGTTCACGTTGTTGATGGTCACCTCGCCTCCGCCGCCCGGCAGAACCGCGATGTTCGTCCCGTTCAGCAGCAGCTGGAAGCTGTCGTTGAATGAGGATCCGACGAACTCGTTGTACTCTTCGGAACCGAATACGTAGTTGAAGAACAGCGATCCCGTCGTGGTCGTGAAGGTGAAGTCGAGCCGGGCGATGTTCCCGTCTCCGGACGCGCCGGTCGAATTGTTCGGCCCGATCGCGTTCGCCAGCGTCCCGGTGGTCAGCAGCACGCCGCTGTCAATCGAGAAGCCGGTGCTCGATCCGCCGGAGAAGGTGCCGACGCCGCTCGTCGTGTTGGTGGTGAGCGTCGCCGTCAGGATAGTGACGCCAGACCCGGCGAGGGCGTTCGCGAGTGCGGTGGCGTCCGTGGTGGGCGATACGTTGAGGGCGGCGTTCGCACCGCCGGACACGCTCATCGCCAGGACGACGGGTGCGGCGAACGCAATCTTTGCTAGTTTCTTCAAGTCGAATTTCCCTCACAGGTTGAGGTCATCATTGACCACATCCAACAGTGCAAGCGTCATGCCATGTGCCGGAACGATACACTTCAACAACTTGGTGCCAGGCTCCGTTGCCATCGCGCGTCGTTGTAAGGCGGGCCGACAGCGGCCGCGGAACTCGACGTGAGTGGGATCCAGGACGGCCCGGGATTCCGCCATCCCGCACCCGCAGGCGTTCACGCCGCGCCAATCTCTCCCCGCTACACCCCTGCGGAACCCAGAACCGGGCCGTCATGTCCGTTACGGTCTCCGGCACCGTGCCGGACACGCTCTACGAGAATGCGCGCCCCGGCGACTGGGCGGCGACGCTCCGCTTTTCCGGCGGGGTGATCGAGGCCGCGCTCGTCGGCCCCGACGCCGCTCGCTTCGACGCCGCCCTCGATCGCGCGGCGCAGATGCTCCGCATCACTCCCGCCGCCGCATTCGATGCCGAGAGCGATCCCGCCTCCTTCGCATTCGGCCTCGCAGTGCGCACCGCGGCGGGCTGGACGACGCTGCCGGACACCTACGTGGTCGCGCTGATCGGCGTGGACGACACGCCGCCGCAGACGCTGCGCTTCGCATCCGGCGGCGTCGTGCTCGCCGGCGATCCGGGTGCGGAGATCGGCAGCCTCGTCGCCGACGATCCGGACACCGCGGCGCCGCTGGAATACTCCGTCGCCTGGCCGGACAACGCGGCTTTCGAGGTCGTCGGCACGACCCTCAAGCTCCGCCCCGGCGTCGCGCTGCGGGGCGAAGCGCGCGACGTGCTGATCGAGGTCTCGGATGGCCGCAACGTCGCGGCCTTCGTCGTCACGGTCGGCATCCTGGCACCCGGCGCGGCGCTCACGCCGCTGGAAGGTACGCAGGCGGCGGACACGCTCTCCGGCACCAACGGCCCGGACCTCGTGCTCGGTCACGCCGGCGCCGACCGGCTGCTCGGCGTCGAGGGCGACGACATCCTGGAAGGCGGGCCGGGGAACGACACGCTGGACGGCGGCGCCGGCGAGGATACGCTGGATGGCGGCGCGGATGCCGACAGCCTCTCCGGCGGCGGCGGCGCATCCGCCGACGTGCTGCGCGGCGGCGACGGCAACGACACGCTGCGCGGCATCGGCGGCAACGACACGCTGGACGGCGGCGCCGGGCGCGACCTGCTGGACGGCGGCGTCGCGGACGACCTGCTGTGGGGCGGCGAGGGCAACGACAGCCTGCTCGGCAACCTCGGCCGCGACACGCTGGACGGCGGCGCGGAATCCGACACGCTCGACGGCGGCGGCGATGCGGACATGCTGCTCGGCGCGGACGGCAACGACAGCCTGCGCGGCGCGGAGGACGCGGACACGCTGTCGGGCGGCGCCGGTGCGGATACGCTGGAAGGCGGCGCCGGTGCCGACAGCCTGGCGGGCGGGCCGGGCGACGACACCTACCTGCCCGAAGGGATAGAGGACCTGCTGCTGGAAGCGGCGGACGAGGGCGACGATACGGTGATCGTCGGCTGGTCCGCGACGATCCCGCAGAACATCGAACGGCTGCGCCTGCGCGACGGCGCCGGCGACCTCGCTGCCTTCGGGGCCGCGCTGTCCGATCGCCTCACCGGCAACGAGGGCACGAACCTGCTGGCGGGCGGTGGCGGCACCGACACGCTGGATGGCGCGGCCGGGGCGGACACGCTCGACGGCGGCGCGGATGCGGATCTGCTGCTCGGCGGCGCGGGAAGCGATAGCCTGGTCGGTGCCGCGGGGGCGGACCGGCTGGATGGCGGGACGGAGGCCGACACGCTCGCGGGCGGGGAGGGCGCGGACACGCTGCTCGGCGCCGACGCAGATGATCGGCTGCTCGGCGAGGCGGGCGCGGACAGCCTCGACGGGGGCGCGGGCAACGACACGCTCGACAGCGGCGAGGGCGCCGACACGATCCTCGGCAATGCGGGCGCTGACAGCGTCTCCGGCGACACCGGTGCCGACCGGCTGGACGGCGGGACGGAGGCCGACACGCTCGACGGCGGCGCGGAAGCCGACACGCTGCTCGGCGGTGACGGGAACGATCGCCTGCTCGGCGGCGCGGATGCGGACCACGGCGAAGGCGGGGCTGGCGCCGACACGCTGCACGGCGAATCCGGCGACGACACGCTAATCGGCGGCGCCGGCACCGACAGCCTGGACGGCGGCGCTGGCTCGGACAGCCTCTCGGGCGGGACGGAGGCCGATACGCTGTCCGGCGCCGACGCCGCGGATACGCTGGACGGCGGCGATTCGGACGACGTGCTGTTCGGCGGCGATGGCGGCGACCGCCTGATCGGCGCGGCCGGCGCGGACCGGCTGGAGGGCGGCGCGGGCACCGACCTTCTGCTCGGCGGCGACGGCGCCGACACGGGTCTCGGCGCTGAGGGCGCCGACCTCACGGCCGGCGGCACCGGCAACGACGTGCTGGATGGCGGCGAGGGCGCCGACCTGCTGTTCGGCGATGACGGCGACGACGTGCTGCTCGGCGGCGCCGGCGACGACCTGCTGGCGGGCGGCCGCGGCCGCGACACGCTGGACGGCGGCACCGGCCGCGACCGGCTGGACGGCGGCGCCGGCGACGACCTGCTGCGCGCCGGCCCGGACGAAGGTGCGGAGCTGCGCGGCGGCGAGGGCGCCGACACGCTTGACGCGACGGCGGGGGAGGGTGCGGGATCGGTGCTGGTGGGTGGGCTGGGCGGCGATACCTACCTCGTGGACCACGCCTCCGACCGCATCGTGGAGGAGGCCGGCGGCGGCGTGGACCTGGTGCTGGCCGAGCTGGCGGGCGAGGTCACGCTCGGCCCGAACCTCGAATGGCTGGTGCTGCTGGGCGGTGCATCGGCCGGCAACGGCAACGAGCTGGCGAACCGCGTCATCGGCAATGCCGGCGCGAACCTGCTCACGGGTGGCGCGGCCGCGGACACGCTGATCGGCGGCGCCGGCGACGACACGCTGATCGGCGGGGAGGGCGAGGACGTGCTGGTCTTCGCGCCGGGCGAGGGCCGCGACGTGGTGCGCGGCTTCTCCCCCGGCCTCGACATCCTGCTGCTGACGGGCGGTGGTTTCGCGAGTGCCGCGGCGGCGCTGGCGGCCATCCGCGCCGGCCCCGGCGGCGCCGAGCTTCCGTTCGCGTCGGGTGGCACGATCGTGCTGGAAGGCCTGATACCCGGCATCATCCGCGTCCAGGACATCCTGATCGCCTGACTCCCTCCCCCGTTCACGCGGGAGGACCGGGGCGGGGGCGAAACCCGCGCCACGTCCTCACTCCGGCACCGGCGACAGCTCCTGCTTCAGGCAGCGCAGCGCGAAGCTCGTGCGCGTGTGCCGTACGCCCGGCAGCCGGTACAGCCGGTCCCGCAGCAGCCGCTCGTACCCCGACGTACCGCCCACCGCCGCCTTGATGACGTAGTCGTATTCACCGGTGACCAGGTGGCATTCCAGGATTTCCGGGATGTCCTTCACCGCCGCTTCGAAGCGCCGCAGCTGTTCCTCGTCGTGGCGTTCCATCATCACCTCGATGAACACCGTATCGGGCATCCCGAGCGCGCCCTGGTCCAGCACGGCCGCGTAGCCCTTGATGACGCCGGCGCCTTCCAGCCGCTTCACCCGCGTCCAGCAGGGCGAGGCGGACAGCCCCACCTCCTCGGCCAGCTCCGCATTGGTCAGGCGGCCCTGGCGGGAGAGCGCCCGAAGGATCTTCTTGTCTATCGCGTCCACCCCCGAAGCTCCTTCCGTTCTTTCGGCGCTGCACAACAGAATACGGGAGCATTCCCTGGCGCATCCAGTCCATCCTTCCCATAGTCCGGGAATGGAGTCGCAGATGGGCAGCCTGGGTCGTCCGGAAGCCAGCCTCGAGGACCGCTGGAACGCCGCCGGCGAGCCGGTGGTGATGACCGGCATCCAGGCGCTGGTGCGCCTGCCGCTGCTGCGCCGCCAACTGGATGACGCGCTCGGCTGGAACACCGCCGGCTTCATCAGCGGCTACCGCGGCTCTCCTCTCGGCGGCTACGACAAGGAGCTGCTGAAGCAGGCCGCCCGTTTGTCCGAAAACCGGGTCGTCTTCACGCCCGGGTTGAACGAGGACCTCGCCGCGACGGCAGTATGGGGCACGCAGCAGGTGGGACTCTCGCCCGGTGCGCGGCATGAGGGCGTGTTCGGCATCTGGTACGGCAAGGGCCCGGGCACCGACCGCAGCGGCGACGTGCTGCGGCACGGCAACTCGGCCGGCACGACGCCGAAGGGGGGCGTGCTCGCGCTGTCCGGCGACGATCCGGCGGCGAAGTCGTCCACGGTGACGTCGGGCTGCGAGATCACCTTCCAGGACCTGGAAATCCCGACGCTCGATCCGGCGGAAGTGGCGGAGGTGCTGGAATTCGGCGTGAAGGGCATCGCGCTCTCGCGCTTCGCGGGCACCTGGGTCGGGCTGAAATGCGTGGCGGAGACGATGGACGCCTCCGCGACGCTGAGGGTGGACCCGGCGGCGTATTCGACCGTGATGCCGAATGTGGACCTGCCGCCGGATGGGCTGCACCTGCGCATCCCCGACAGCGCGGTCGCGCAGGAACGGCGGATGCGGCTGTACAGGCTGCCGGCGGCGGTGGCCTTCGCGCGCGCCAACGGCCTGGACCGCATGGTGGTGGACAGTCCGAATGCGCGGTTCGGCATCGCCGTGCGCGGCAAGGCCTTCGCGACGCTCCGCCAGGTACTGGCGGATGCGGGCATCTCGCCGGAGGTCGCGCGGCGCGGCGGGTTGCGCATTTGGAAGGTCGGCCTCGCCTGGCCGCTCGACGCCGAGGCGGCGCGGGATTTTGCGCGCGGGTTGGAGGAGGTGCTGGTCATCGAGGACCGGCGCGCCTTCCTGGAACCGCAGCTCAAGGAGGCGCTGTATCCGCTGGCGGAGCGCCCGCGGATCACCGGCAAGCGCGACGAGCGCGGCGCGCCGCTGCTCTCCGACCTCACCGAACTCGACTCCGGCCAGGTGCTCCGCGCGCTGGCGATGCGGCTGCCCGAAGCGCTGCGCACCGAGGCGCTGTCCGCGCGGCTGCGGGAGCTGGAGGCGCTGGAGCGCGCGGCCGCGGAGCCGATCGCGACGCGCGATCCGTTCTACTGCCCGGGCTGCCCGCACAACACCTCGACGCGCGTGCCCGAGGGCTCGCGCGGCCTCGCCGGCATCGGCTGCCACTGGCTCGTGACGAAGATGCCGGAGCGCGACACGCTGCCCTTCACGCAGATGGGCGGCGAGGGCGTGCCCTGGCTCGGCATCGCGCCCTTCACCGACGAGGCGCACATCTTCGCCAATATCGGCGACGGGACCTGGGCGCATAGCGGTTCGCTCGCGATGCGCGCGGCGGTGGCGGCGAAGCAGACCATCACCTTCAAGGTGCTGGTGAACTCCGCCGTCGCGATGACCGGCGGGCAGACGGTGGAGGGCGAGCCGGGCGTGCCGCGCATCGCGGCGCAGATCAGGGCCGAGGGCGTAAGCCGCATAGCCCTCGTCTCCGACGACCCCGACCGGCATCGCGGCGACCCGGAGATGCCATCGGGCGTCACCTATCACGACCGCGCCGAGCTGGACGCGGTGCAGAAGGCGTTGCGCGAGGTGTCGGGCGTGACGGCGCTGATCTACGACCAGGAATGCGCGACGGAACGGCGCCGCAAGCGCAAGCGCGGCAACGCGGCGAAGGCGGAGCGGCGCGCCGTCATCAACCCGCGCGTCTGCGAGGATTGCGGCGAGTGCTCCCGCGTTTCCAACTGCATCGCGGTGGAGCCGCTGGAGACCGAGTTCGGGCGCAAGCGGAAGATTGACCAATCCGCCTGCAACCAGGACCTGAGCTGCGTGCAGGGCTTCTGCCCGTCCTTCGTGACGCTGGTCGGCGCGGAGCCGGCGAAGCCGAAGCCGGTGATCGCGCTGGATGGAGCGCTGCCGGACCCGGTGCTGCCGGAGCCGGCGGATGGCCGCGCGTGGAACGTGCTGGTCGCCGGCGTGGGCGGGCAGGGCGTCACGGCGCTCGGCGCGATCCTGGCGATGGCGGCGCATATTGATGGGCGGCCGAGCCGCAGCGTGGATACGCTCGGCTTCGCGCAGAAGGGCGGCGGCGTCTTCGTGCAGCTTCGCATCGGGCGCGTCGGGAGTTCCGAGGAGACGATCCCGGGGCCGCGCATCGGCGCGGGCCAGGCTGACGTGCTGCTGGCGTCCGACATGGTCGTGGCGCATGGGCCGGGCGCACGGAAGATGCTCGGGGGCGGGCGCACTGTCGCCGTGGTGAACGCCGACCTGGCGGTGACGGCGCAATTCGTGCGCGACACCTCCACGCGCTACGAGCCGGAAGCGATGCTCGGCAGCCTGCGCGCGGCCTGCCGCGAGACGCATGCGGTGCACGCGCATGGCGAGGTCACGGAGGCGCTGGGCGATGCGATCTACCTCAACATCTGGCTGCTGGGCGGGGCATTCCAGCGCGGGCTGATCCCGATCTCGGCCGCGAGCATCGAGCAGGCGATCCGCCTGAACGGCGCCGCGGTGGACCGCAACCTCGCCGCCTTCGCGCTCGGCCGCCGCGCGGCGCTGGAGGGGCGGGACGCGGCGCCCGCGCGGCCGGAGACGCTGGACGAGCTGGTGGCGCGCCGCGTCGCCGACCTGACGGCGTATCAGGACGCGCGTTATGCGCGCCGCTACGCGGATTTCGTCGCGACGGTGCGGGCGGCGGAGGCCGCCGCGGTGCCTGGTGAGGAGCGGCTGGCGCGGGCGGTCGCGACGCAGCTCCATCGCCTGATGGCGTTCAAGGACGAATACGAGGTGGCGCGGCTGCACAGCCTGCCGGAGTGGCGGGCCGGGCTCGCGCACGATTTCGCAGGCAGCCCGCGGATCGAGATGAACCTCGCGCCGCCGATGCTGTCGAAGACGGACCCGAATACGGGACTTCCGCGGAAGCGGCGCTTCGGGCCGTGGATGCTGGGCGCGATGGGCCTGCTGCGGCACGGCAAGGCACTGCGCTTCACGCCGCTCGATCCGTTCGGCGCGACGGAGGAGCGGCGGATGGAGCGTGCGCTGATCTCCGAGTATCGAGACGCGGTGACCGCGATGCTGGGCAGGCTGACGCCGGCGACGCATGCCGCGGCGTGCGAGTGGGCGGAGGCCGCTTCCGGCATCAAGGGTTTCGGCCCGATCAAGGCGCGCAACGTGGAACGGGTGCGCGCGCGGTGGCGGGAGATCGAGGCGCGGGTCTGAGGTCTCGGAGCGGCCTCCGCCACCCTCCGACGGTCACCGCGAACGCGCGCAGCAATCGCCGCTCACGCGTCATACGCCACGCGGAAGCCGAGATGGCCGGCGGAGGTGTCGGGGCTGCGGCCGGAGCGGGCGGCGATGCGGTAGCGGTAGCAGTAGCCGCGGTGGCAGAGGTAGGAGCCGCCCTTCATCACGCGCTCCCGCTCCGCCGCCGCGGCAGCGTTGCGCAAGCGCGCGGCGGCGGAGAGGGAGCGCACGCGGAACGGGTCCGCGCACCATTCCCAGACGTTGCCGCAGGCGTTGAACAGGCCGAAGCCGTTGGGCGCATAAGCGTCCACCGGCGCAGTGCCGATCCAGCCATCGGCGCGCGTGTTCAGGCGCGGAAAGTCGCCCTGCCAGATGTTGCAGAGCGCGTTGGCGTCGTCCGGTTCCTCGGCGCCCCAGGGGAAGCGCGCGGCGTCGTCGCCGCCCTTCGCGGCGTGCTCCCACTCCGCCTCGGTCGGCAGGCGGCCACCGGCCCAGGCGGCGAAGGCGGCGGCATCGGTCCAGGCGATGTGCAGCGCAGGGTGGTCGGGACGGTCCTCGACGGATGAACCGGGGCCTTCGGGGGCCGCCCAGGTCGCGCCGCCGATCTGCGCCCACCAGGGCGTGCCCTCCGGGCTCGGGCCGTCGAGACCGGGCGGGAGGAAGGCCCGGAAGACGTAGGACCAGCCGAAGCGCTCGGCTTCCGTGCGATGGCCGGTGGCGGCGACGAAGGCGGCGAAGCGGCGGTTGGTGACGGCGTGCGCGTCCACCCGGAACGGGCGGAGCGCCACGCGGCGCGACGGCCCTTCGCCGTCCACCCGGAACACCGGGGCGTCGGTGCCGACCGTGGCGGTGGCGCCGGGGATGCGCAGGATCGTCGCCCGATCCGCGCCGGGGGCGTGCGCCGGTGCGGGCGCCGGTGCGGGCGCCGGTGCGGGCGCCGGTGCGGGCGGAGGTGCGGGCGAGGCTGCGGGGGCGTTGCGTGGGGTGGCGGGCACGCAGCAGGGCTTGGTCATGCGCGGTGGGTCATCGGGGGTTCGTTGACAGGGGTTTCGCAGCCTGCCCAGCATGCGGCAAGCGGTGCCGCGACGCGCCAGAGGAGGGATGCGATGCCAGGAGGGGGCCGCCGCGCCGTGCTGCGCGGGCTGCTCGCGGGCGGGCTGGCGCTGCCGGCGCGCGCGCAGCCGGGCTGGCCGGAGCGGCCGCTGCGCTTCATCGTGCCCTTCGCGCCCGGCGGCGCATCCGACGCGACGGCGCGGGTGACGGCGCAGCACGTCGCAGCGCGGCTGGGGCGGCCGGTGGTGGTGGAGAACCGCGCCGGCGCGGCGAGCACACTCGGCACGGCGGAAGCGGCGCGTTCGAATGATGGCCACACCTTCCTGCTGACGCCGCCGCCCTTCGTCATCACGCAGTTCGCGTATCCGAACCTGCCCTATGATCCCGTGCGCGACCTGGTGCCGGTGGTGCTGCTGGTGACCAGCCCGATCCTGCTCTACGCGCGGGCGGGCTTCGTGACGCGCTTCGAGGAGGTGATCGCCTTCGCGCGCGCCAATCCGGGGCGGCTGACCTATGGCACGCCGGGCAACGGCAGCCTGCCGCATGTGGCGTTCGAGCTGCTGAAGCTGCGCAGTGGGCTGGAGGCGCTGCACGTGCCGTATCGCGGCGGCGGGCCGGCGGCCGTGGACCTGGCGGCGGGGCAGATTGACCTGATGCTGACGACGCCGGTGGAGGTGGCCGGCGGGGTGCAGGCCGGGCGCATCGTGCCGGTGGCGGTCGCGGCGGCGCAGCGGCTGCCCGCGGCGCCGGGCCTGCCGACGCTCGGCGAGGCCGGGGTGCGGGACTACGAGGTCGCGGCGTGGTTCGGCGTGACGGCGCCGGCCTCCATGCCGCGGCAGGCCGTACTGCGGCTGAACGCGGAGTTCAACGCGGTGCTCGCGTTGCCGGACGTGCGGGCGCGGCTGGCCGAGGCCGGCGTGAACGCCGCGGGAGGGACGCCGGACGCCTTCGGCGAGTTCCTGGGCGCGGAGCGCGCGCGCTGGTCGGAAGCGGTGCGGGCGGCGGGAGTGCGGGTCGAGTGACGCGGCGGCCAAACATCCTGTGGATCTGCACGGACCAGCAGCGCTGGGACACGGTCGGCGCGCTCGGCAACCCGCATATCCGCACGCCGGCGGTGGACGCGCTGTGCCGTGAGGGCGCCGCGTTCGGGCGGGCCTACGCGCAATCGCCGATCTGCACGCCGTCGCGCGCCTCGATGCTGACGGGGCGCTACCCGGCGAGCCATCACGTCTATCGCAACGGCAACGCGTTCTTCCCGCCGGGCGAGGTGCTGGTGACGAAGCTGCTGGCGGATGCGGGCTATGATTGCGGGCTGGTGGGGAAGCTGCATCTCTCGGCAGCGAAGCACCACGAGAAGCGGACGGATGACGGCTACCGCGTGTTCCAGTGGAACCACCACCCGACGCCCGACGCCGCGCGCGGCGACGCGTACGAGCACTGGCTGCGGCACGAGAAGCGCGCGGACCCGCAGGCGCTCTACCGCGACAAGGGGGCCTTCTGCGGGCCGGGCGTGCCGGCGGAGTACCACCAGTCCACCTGGTGCGGCGAGATGGCGTTGCGCTTCGTCACGGACCGGCGGGACGGGCCGTGGTGCCTCTCGCTCAATTTCTTCGACCCGCACGCGCCCTTCGACGCACCGCCGGAGGCGCTGGCGCGGGTGAACGCGTCACGCCTGCCGCTGCCCCTGTGGCGGGATAGCGACGCGCAGCGGTGGCGGGACTTCGAGACGGTGGACCAGCAGCAGAAGCGGCCGCTGGACCCGACGGTGCGGCGGAACGCGGCGGCGGCGGTGCCTTCGGTGCGCGACCACGACAAGGTCGCCTCGCACGTGCCGGACGACTACGACGCGTTGGCGGTGAAGGCGAACTACTACGCGATGATCGAGCACCTGGACGCGCAGGTCGCGCGCGTGGTCGCGGCGCTGCGCGACAGCGGGCAGCTGGACGACACGATCATCCTCTATCACTCCGACCACGGGGAGCTGCTCGGCGACCATGGCCTCGTGCTGAAGGGTTGCCGCTTCTTCGATGGGCTGGTGCGGGTGCCGATGGTGTGGTCCTGGCCGGGCCGCATCGTGCAGGGGCTGGCGAGCGAGGCGCTGGTGGAGCTGGTGGACATCGCGCCGACGCTGCTGGAGGCGGCGGGGATCGAGGTGCCGTGGTTCATGCAGGGACGGTCGCTGCTGCCGATCCTTGAGGGGCGCGCCGACCCGCACGCGCACAAGCGCCACGTGGTCTGCGAGTTCAAGGACAGCATCGGCGGGCACCTCGACCATTCGCACGGCTCGATGGTGTTCGACGGGCGGTGGAAATCGGTAGTGTACCACGGACATCCCGTGGGCGAGATCTTCGACCACGACACGGACCCCGGCGAGTTCGACAACCTCTGGCACGACGCGGCGCTCCGGGCGGAGCGCCTGAAGGCGCATCTGGACGCGCTGGCGGCGACGATCAGCGCGGGGCCGCCGCGCAGCGCGCTGTACTGAAGGGATGCAGATGCGACGCAGGACATTGGGTTTGCTTGCCGCAGCGCTGGCCGCTCCCCGGCTCGCCCATGCCGCCTGGCCGGAGCGGCCGGTGACGGTGATCGTTCCCTACCCGCCGGGCGGCAACAACGATATTCTCGCGCGGCTCCTGGGGCCAGTGGTGGAACGCGAGATCGGGCAGCCGCTGGTGATTGAGAATCGCGGCGGGGGCGGGGGTACGATCGGCGCCGGCGCTGCGGCGCGGGCGGTGCCCGACGGGCACACGGTGCTGTTCGCCGATATCGGCCTCCTCGCGATCGCGCCGCACCTCTTCGCGCAGCTGCCCTTCGCGCCCGATAGCTTCGCGCCGATCGTGCGGCTGACCGAGGTGCCGCTGATCCTCGGCGTGCCGCGCGACAGCCCGCACCGCGACGTCGCCGCGCTGCTGGCCGCGGCGCGGGCGCGGGCGGATGGGCTGACCTTCGCGTCGCCCGGCAACGGGACGGCAGGGCACCTGGCCTCGCAGATGCTCCTCTCGCTCTCGGGCACGCGCATGGTCCATGTGCCGTTCCGCGGCAGCGCGCCGGCGGCGACGGAGCTGGCGGCGGGGCGCGTGGACCTGCTGATTGACGGCACGCTGCTGCCGGCCGTGCAGCAGGGCGGGGTGCGGGCGCTGGCGACGACGGGTCCGGCGCGCTCGCCCTTCGTGCCGGAGGTTCCGACCGTCGCGGAGAGCGGGCTGCCCGGCTACGCCTTCCTCTCCTGGCACGGCGTCGTCGCGCCGCGCGGCGCGCCGGCGGACGCCATCGCGCGGCTGAACGCGGCCTACAACGCGGCGATCCGCGACGACGGGGTGCAGGCCCGCGCGCGGCAGCTCGGCCTGCCGCTGAAAGGCGGCAGCGCGGCGGAGTTCGCCGAGTTCATCGCGGCGCAGCGCGCGACCATGGGATCGCTGGTGCGGGAGAGCGGGGCGCGGGTGGAGTGACCGCGCGCCCGAACATCCTGTTCGTCACGGTGGACCAGTGGCCGGCCTCGCTGACCGGCTACGAGGAGCATCCGGCGGTGCTGACGCCGACGCTCGACCAGCTCGCGCGGAACGGGGTGCGGTATCCGCGCACCTATTCGGAATGCCCGATCTGCATCCCGGCGCGGCGGACGATGATGACCGGCACGACCGCCCGGCGGCACGGCGACCGCAGCTTCGACCCCGCGCTGCGCATGCCGGACCTGCCGACGCTGCCGGGGCTGCTGCGGGAGGCCGGCTACCAGACGCTCGCGGTGGGGAAGCTGCACGTCTATCCACCGCGCGACCGGATCGGCTTCGAGGAGGTGCACCTGGCCGAGGAAGGGCGGCCGCATCTCGGCGGGCTCGACGACCACGACATCCACCTAGCGGACCAGGGATATGCGGGGCGCGGCTTCGACCATGCGATGAACAACAACGACTACCTGTGGCGGCCGTGGCACCTGCCGGAACACCTGCACGTCACGAACTGGACGACGTGGCGGATGTGCCGGGAGATCAAGCGGCGCGACCCGACGCGGCCTGGCTTCTGGCACCTGTCCTACACGGCGCCGCATCCGCCGCTGATCCCGCTTAAGGCGTATCTCGACATCTACCGCGATGCGGAGGCGCCGGCGCCGGCCGTCGGAGATTGGGCGCGGGACGAGGCGGCGCAGCCCTATGCGCTGCGGGCGATCCGCGACTATTGGGCGCATGTGCGGCCCTCGCATCTCGCGGGCATCCAGCGGGCCTTTATGGCGCTCTGCACGCAGATTGACCACCAGTTGCGGCTGGTGATCGGCACGCTGCGCGAGGAAGGGCTGCTGGACGACACCGTGATCCTGTTCACGGCGGATCACGGCGACATGCTGGGTGGGCACGGGCTCTGGGCGAAGCGGGTGTTCTACGAGGACAGCGCGCGGGTGCCGACGATCCTGCTGGGACCGGCGGGCGATGCGCGGACGCGGCCGGGCGCGGTTGATGCGCGGCTCGTGGGGCTGGCGGACTTGCTGCCGACGCTGCTGGATTTCGCCGGCGTGGACGTGCCCGCGCATGTCGAGGGGCTGTCCATGGTCGGCGCGGCGCGGCGGGACGTGCTGCTGGGAGCCTGCCGGGAGGACGCCTCGGCGACGCGCATGGCGACGGAGGGGCGCTACAAGCTGCTCTGGTATCCCTGCGGGAACGTCGTGCAGCTCTTCGACCTGGACGATGATCCGCGGGAGCTGCACGACCGCAGCGACGATCCGGCGCTGGCGGCGGTGAGGGCGCGGCTGGAGGCGGCGTTGACGGAGGGCGCGTGGGGCGCGGACCTGGATTGGGTGCGCGACGGCAGGCTGATCGGGATGCCGGCGCGGGACTTCGTCGCGGGTGCGAATCGCGGGCTGTCGGGGCAGCGCGGGCACCACTTCCCGCCGCCGCCGATCGCCGGCGCGGATGTGGTGGTGGGGACACCGGGATAGAGGAGATGGACGCGATGATCACGCGACGCGGGGCGCTCGCACTGCCGATCCTGGCGCTGCCGGGCACGGCGCATGCCCAGGCCTGGGCGCCGGAACGGCCGGTGCGGATCGTCGTGCCCTTCGGGCCCGGCAACAGCACCGACGCGGCCGCGCGCATCCTGGCGGAGGCGCTGGCGCCGCGGCTCGGGCGGCCGGTGCTGGTGGAAAATCGCGGCGGGGCGACGACGACGCTCGGCGCCGCGGAGGTCGCGCGCGCGGCGCCGGATGGGCACACGCTGCTGCTGGCGCCGCCGCCCTTCGTCATCACGCAATTCGCCTTCCCGCGCCTGCCCTACGATCCGGAGGCGCTGCGCCCGGTCGCGCTGGTCGCGGCCTCGCCGGTGTTCCTCGCCGTGCGGGCAGAGCTGCCGGCGCGCGACCTCGGCGAGATCATCGCGCTCGCCCGCGCGCGCCCGGGGCATCTGACCTATGCGAGCGTTGGCGTGGGATCGCTGCCGAACGTCGTGGCGGAGCTGGTGAAGCTGCGCGCCGGCGGCCTCGACATCCTGCACGTGCCCTACGGCACCGGCTCGCTCGGCGCGAACGACCTGGTGGCGGGGCGGGTGGACATGTTCTTCACCGTCGAGCTGGAGGTAAAGCCCTTCGTGGATGCGGGGCGGGTGCGGTTCGTCGGCGTCGCAGCGGACCAGCGGCTGGCGTCGCGACCGAACCTGCCGACGATCGCCGAGCACGTGCCCGGCACGCGCGCGGCGTTCTGGATCGGGTTCCTCGCGCCGCCGCGCACGCCGGATGCCGCGGTCGCGCGCCTCAACGCGGAGGTGAATGCGGTGCTGGCGATGCCGGCGATCGCGACGCGGCTGAACGACATCGCGCTCGGCGTCAGGCCCGGCACGCCGGAGGCGTTCGGCGAATGGCTGGGACGCGAACGGCGGCAGTGGAGCGAGGCGGTGCGCGCGGCGAACATCCGCATCGAATAGGACGAGGCGGCGCCATGACGCCGGAGTTCCTGGGCTATGCCCGGGACCTATGGCGGCGCGGGCACGCGCAACCGGCTGCTGGTGATGTCCGTGCTGGGGCTGACCGGGGCGGCGGCAGCGCGGATCGCGCGGCAGATGCCTGGCGCGCCGCTGATCGCGCTGCCCTACGGCCGCGGTCAGTTCGGCGCGGATCGAGAGATGACGCGGCGCACCCTCGTCGGGCTCGGGCGGAACCCGAACGCCGGCGCGGTGCTGCTGGTGGGGGCGGATCGCACGCGGCTGGACGCGGTGGCGGAGGGCGTCGCAGCGGCGGAGATCGCGGCGGGCGAGCACGTGCACGTCCACAACATGCGTAGCCTGCGCGGGCGGAGGGAGGACGGGCGATGATCACGCGGCGCGGTTGCTGGGCGCGGCGATGGCGCTGCCGGCGGCGGCACGGGCGCAGGGGCGCTTCCCCGACCGCCCCGTCCGGCTGATCGTTCCCTTCGCGCCGGGTGGCGGGACGGACACGACGGCGCGGATCGTCGCGCAGGCGATGAGCGAGCGCCTCGGGCAATCCGTCGTGCCGGAGAACCGCGCCGGTGCCGGCGGCGCGATCGGCATGGCAGCCGTCGCGCATGCGCCGGCCGATGGCTACACGCTGGTCATGGGCCATGTCGCGACGCATGTCGTGAACATGGCGGTGCACCGGAACCCCGGCTACGACACCGCGCGCAACTTCGTGGCGCTCGGAATCACCTCCACTGCGGCGAATATCCTGGTGGTCAACCTGGCGCGGCAGGGCGGCATCCGCACGACAGCCGACTTCGTCGCGGCGCGCCGGGCGAAACCTGGCGACCTGAGCTACGGCAGCGCGGGCGTGGGATCGCCCGCGCATATCACGACCGCGCTGTTCCTGCGCACGGCGGCGGTGGAGGCGCAGCACGTGCCCTATCGCGGCGGCGCACCGGCCACGACCGACCTCGTCGCGGGCAACCTCGACTTCATGTTCTCCGGCGCATCGGACTGCATCCCGCATATCCGCGCCGGCCGGCTGCGCGGCATCGCCGCGGCCAGCGCGCGGCGCCTCGCGGGTGCGCCGGAGATCCCGACCATCGCGGAGGGCGGCTGGCCCGACTTCGCCTTCGAGATCTGGCACGTCATCTCCGCGCGCGCCGGCACGCCGACCCGGTGCTGGCGCGGCTGCGAGAGGCGGTGGATGCGGCGCTGCGCGATGCAGGCGTGATGGAGCGGATCGCGGCACTGGGCGTGGACACGACGCCGACGACGGGCGACGCGGCGCGCGACCGGGGATGGGCGAGCTTGCGAAATGGGTGCCGATGATCTGCGCCGAGGGCATCACGGCCGAATGAGCGCCGGGATGTGATGGGTCGCGCTCCCGGCCCGCTGGACGCGCGCGCCGCGCCGTTCGATACCTCCGGGCGGAGGACACCACATGCCCCTCGACGATACCGCCGTCTTCGACCTGCCCGATGCGACCCGCGAGCTGCGGGACACCGCACTCGCCTTCGCCCGCGACCGGCTCGCCCCGAATGCGCAGGCCTGGGACGAGCAGAAGCACTTTCCCGTGGACGTGCTGCGCGAGGCGGCGGCGCTCGGCATGGCCGCGCTGTATGTGCGGGAGGAGAGCGGCGGGGCGGGGCTGACGCGGCTCGACGCGGCGGTGGTGTTCGAAGCGCTGGCGACGGGCTGCCCGACGACCTCCGCCTTCCTGTCCATCCACAACATGGTCGCCTGGATGATTGACCGCTTCGGCAACGACGCGCAGCGCGCGGAATGGCTACCGCGGCTGGTCGGCATGGAGCGGATCGCGAGCTACTGCCTGACGGAGCCTGGCGCGGGCAGCGATGCGGCCGCGCTCTCCACCAAGGCGGCGAGGGACAACCGGGGCTACGTGCTGAACGGCGTGAAGCAGTTCATCAGCGGGGCGGGGGCGTCGGACCTCTACCTGACCATGGTCCGCACCGGCGGGCCCGGCGCGAGCGGCATCTCCGCGCTGCTGGTGCCGAAGGACACGCCCGGCCTGTCCTTCGGCGCGAACGAACGCAAGATGGGCTGGAATGCGCAGCCGACGCGCCAGGTGATCTTCGAGGATGCGCGCGTGCCGGCGGAAGCACTGCTCGGCGAGGAAGGGCAGGGGTTCCGCTTCGCCATGCAGGGCCTCGACGGCGGGCGCCTCAACATCGGCGCGTGCTCTCTCGGCGGCGCCCAGGCCGCGCTCGACATCGCGCTCGCCTACGTGCAGGAGCGCAAGGCGTTCGGGCAGGACATCGGAAAATTTCAGGCGACGCAGTTCCGCCTGGCCGACATGCAGACCGAGCTGGAAGCGGCGCGCACGCTGCTGTGGCGCGCCTGCGCGAAGCTGGACAGCAAGGCGCCCGACGCGACCGCGTTCTGCGCGATGGCCAAGCGCTTCGCGACCGATGCCGGCTTCCGCATCGCGGACGAGGCGCTGCAACTGCTCGGCGGCTACGGATACCTTGCCGATTACGGCGTGGAGAAGATCGTGCGCGACCTGCGCGTTCATCGCATCCTGGAAGGAACGAACGAGATCATGCGGCTGATCATCGCGCGCAGAATGCTGGGACGCTGAGGTGGCAAGCGACCGCGTGGCGATCCTCGATCAGCTGCTGAACGCGCCGGCGGCGACGCTGCCGAGCTACGCGGCGGATGGGCGGCTGTATCTCCTGAACGATGCGGTCGGCTCGGCGCAGGTCTGGGAGCTGTCGGCGGGCGGCACCGCGCGGCCGCGCAGCGCGCATCGCGATGCGGTATCCTTCGTGCACGGCAGCCCCGCGGATGGCGGCGCCGTGTTCGGGCGCGACGCGGCCGGCGATGAGCGCGTGCAGCTCCATCATCTGCCGCCGGAGGGCGAGGCGCGCGCGATCACGGCCAGCCCTGCCGTCATGCATAGCTGGGGCGCCTTCGCGCCGGATGGGCGAAGCGTCGCCGTCACTGCCAATGCGCGCGACCCGGCGCATGCCGATCCGTGCGTCGTGCCGCTCGATGGCGGGCCGATGCGCCGGCTGTGCGAGGTGCAGGGGCCGCACGACCTGGCGGCCTTCCACCCGGATGGGCGCTCCGTGCTGCTGGCCGCCGCGCCGCGGGCTTTCGAGAGCACGCTGTCGCTCGTGTCGCTCGACGGCGGGCGCACGCCGGCGACGCCGGGCGCCGCGGGTTGGCGCCACCTCAACCCGCGCTGGCGACGCGATGGGGCCGGCTTCTGGACCCTGACGGATCGCGGGCGGGAGTTCCTCGGCGTCGCATGGATGGCGCCGGGTGAGGAGCCGCGTTTCCTGCACGCGCCCGAAGCCGATGTGGAGCGGCTGGAGGTCTCGCCGGATGGGCGCCGCCTGGCGGTGACGGTGAACCTGCGCGGCTGGTCGGAGCTGCGGCTGCTGGACGCGGAAACCGGCGATGTCCTCGCGAAGCCCGCGCATCCGCCCGGCGTCATCCAGAAGCTGAGCTGGCGGCCGGATGGCGGCGCGGTGGCCTTCGACCTGCTGCAGCCCATCCGCCCCGGCACGATCTGGAGCACGGATGGCGGCGAAGCGCGGCTGCTGTTCGCGCCGGCCGATGCACCGAACGGCGCGGCGATGTGGGAGGAGGCGTCGTTCCCGGCGCATGACGGCCGCACGATCCCGACCTTTACCCTCCGTCCCGATGGCACGCCGCCGCCCGGCGGCTGGCCCGCGCTGGTCTGGGTGCATGGCGGGCCGGAGATGCAGGCGCTGCCGATCTGGCGGCCGGACCTGCAGGCGATCCGCGCGCTCGGCGTGACGGTGATGGTGCCGAACATCCGCGGCTCCACCGGTTATGGCCGCGCCTATGCGGCGCTCGACGACCGGGAACTGCGCATGGATGCCGTGCGCGACGTCGCCGCCGCGCGGTCCTGGCTCGCCGCGCGCGCCGACACCGACGCGTCGCGCATCGCCGTGATGGGGCAGAGCTACGGCGGCTGGATGACGCTGATGGCGACGACGCACTTCCCGGAGCTCTGGGCCGCGGCGGTGGAGTTCTACGGCATCGCGCGCTGGAAGACCTTCTTCGAGCGCACCGGGCCGTGGCGCGTCGGCCACCGCGCGGCCGAGTACGGCGATCCCGTGCGCGATGCGGCGCTGCTGGAGTCGCTCTCGCCGCTGCACAAGGCCGATGCGATCGCCTGCCCGATGCTCGTCGCGCAGGGCCTGACGGACCCGCGCGTGCCGCCGCACGAAAGCGAGCAGATCGTCGCCGCGCTGCGCCGCCGGGGCGTGCCGGTGGAGTACCTGACCTTCGCCGACGAGGGGCACGGGTTCCTCAAGCGCGCGAACCGGCGCACGGCGTATCTCGCCGTCATGGAATTCCTGGGGCAGCATCTGCTCCGGCCGACCTAGACCCGGGAGACAGCATCATGCGCCGCCGAACCTTGCTCGCCGCCTCCGCAACCGCGGCGCTCGCCCGCCCGGGCCTCGCGCAGGATGCGCGGCGCGTGCTGCGCTTCGTGCCCGAAGGCAACCTCAACAACCCCGACCCCGTCTGGACGACGACGACCGTCGCCCGCAACCACGGGCTGATGATCTGGGACATGCTGTTCGCCCGAGACGCGGATTTCACGCCGCGCCCGCAGATGGTGGAAGCCTGGGAGACCTCGCCCGACGGCCTGACCTGGCGCTTTCGCCTTCGCGAAGGGCTGGCCTTCCACGACGGCGAGAAGGTGCGCGGCGCCGACTGCATCGCCAGCATCCGCCGCTGGGCGCAGCGCCGCCCGCTCGGCCAGACGCTGCTGGAACGCGCGGAGGAGATGACGGCCTCCGGCGACCGCGACTTCACCATCCGGCTCAAGCGGCCCTTCGGCCTGATGCTCGACGCGCTGGGCGACACCTGCTTCGTGATGCCGGAACGCGTCGCGCGCACCGACGCCTTCACGCAGATCAGCTAGTACGTCGGCTCCGGCCCGTTCCGCTTCGTGCGGGACCAGTGGATCTCCGGCTCCCAGGCGATCTACGTGAAGAACGAGGCGTATCGCCCGCGAGGCGAGGCGCCGGGCTTCATGGCCGGCGGCAAGGCCGCGCATTTCGACCGCGTGGAATGGCGCATCATGCCGGACCCCGCCACCGCCGTCTCGGCGCTCGGCAACAACGAGGTGGACTGGATCCAGCAGCCGCAGGTGGACCTGCTGCCGCTGATGCGGCGCAACCGGAACATCCGCGTCGCCGTGAACGACCGCGTCGGCGTCACCGGCATGATCGCGCTGAACCACATCCAGCCGCCCTTCAACAACCCGAAGCTCCGCCAGGCGCTGTTGCCGGCGCTGGACCAGAAGGATTTCGTCACCGCCGCGCTGGGCAGCGAGCCGGAATTGTTCCGCGTTCCCGTCGGCACCTTCACGCCCGGCCTGCCGATGGCCAATGACGAGGCGATCGAGGTGCTGACCGGCCCGCGCGACCTGGCCCGCGCGCGGCGCATGGTGGCCGAGAGCGGCTACGCGAACGAACGCCTCGTGCTGATGGCGCCCACCGACTATCCCGCGACGATGGCGATCGCGCAGGTGGCGAACGACCTGTTCAAGCGGCTCGGCCTGAACGTGGAGTTCGCGGTGATGGACTGGGGTACGCTGGTGCAGCGCCGTGCGAGCAAGGAGCCGGTGGATCGCGGCGGCTGGAGCGCCTTCTGCACGACGTACGAGGGCCTGACCGTCGCCGACCCCGCCACCCACATCCCGCTGCGCGGCAACGGCCCCGCCGCCTGGTTCGGCTGGCCGACCTCGCCGCGGCTGGAGGCGTTGCGCGAGACTTGGCTGGACGCGCCGGACCTGGCCGCGCGCCAGGCGATCGCGCGCCAGATGCAGCGCGTGGCGCTGGAGGAGGTGCCGTACGTCCCGACGGGGCAGCACTTCAACCCGACGGCGTATCGCACGAGCGTGCAGGACATCGTGCCGGCGTCGTTCCCCATCTTCTGGGGCGCGCGGAAGGTTTGAGGAATACGGACATGCCTGGTCGTGAAGCCGCCATCGAGCGCGCGGAAAAGTTCTTCGACGAGGGCGGCTACGAGGCGCTGCTGACGCGCCTCGTCGCCATCCCGTCCACGTCGCAGGAGGAGGATAGCGGCCCCGCACTGCGCCGCTACCTCGAAGAGGGCATCGCGCCCTGGATCGCGCGCATGGGCTTCGAGAGCACGATCCACGAGAACCCGGCCCCCGGCTTCGGGCCGATCCTGACCGCGCAGCGCATCGAGGATCCGTCGCGCCCGACCGTGCTGCTCTACGGCCACGGCGACACCGTGCGCGGGCTGGCCGAGCAGTGGCGTGCGGGCTTGAAACCATGGGCCGTCACGGCCGAGGCGGATCGCTGGTACGGGCGCGGCACGGCGGACAACAAGGGGCAGCACGCGCTGAACCTCGCGGCGCTGGAAGCGGTGCTCGCGGAGCGTGGCGGGAAGCTGAACGCCAACGTGAAGCTCGTCATCGAGACGGCGGAGGAACGCGGCTCGACTGGCCTGCGGGAGTTCGTCGCGGCGCATGCGGATACGCTCGCCGCGGATGCGCTCATCGCCTCGGACGGGCCGCGGGTGGAGAAGGACGTGCCGACCATCACCGTCGGCACGCGCGGCACCTGGCATTGCGACCTCGTCGTGAAGCTGCGGCCGGGCGGCGTGCATTCCGGGCATTGGGGCGGGCTGACGCGCGACCCGGCGGTGATCCTCGCGCACGCCATCGCCAGCATCTGCGACCGCAACGGCAGGATCGCCGTGCGCGACTGGTTGCCGCAGGCGATGCCGCCGGCGGTGAAGGCGCTGCTGCAGGGCTGCCCGGTCGGCGGCGGCGACGGCGCGGCCACCATTGACGAGGGCTGGGGCGAGCCCGGCTTCACCGCCGCCGAGAAGATCTATGGCTGGTGCAGCTTCATCGTGCTCGCGATGGTCTCCGGCCGGCCGGAGAACCCGGTGAACGCGGTCGCGCCCGATGCGCGCGCGCATTGCCAGATCCGCTACACGGTGGATGCCGATCCCGCGCGTTTCGAAGCCGCGCTGCGCCGTCACCTGGATGCGCAGGGCTTCGACCTCGTGCAGGTCGAGAACGCCCGCATCCGCATGCCCGCGAGCCGCACCGACCCGGACCATCCCTGGGTGCGCTGGGCGCGCGCTTCCATGGAGCGCAGCCTGGGCCGCCGCGTGCAGGTGATCCCGAACTCCTCCGGCGGCCTGCCGGGCGACGTGTTCGTGGACCATCTCGGCGTGCCGCTGGTCTGGGTGCCGCACAGCTACAATGGCTGCAAGCAGCACGGGCCGGACGAGCATCTGCTGAAGGCGCCCGCGCGCGAAGGCATCGCCGCCTTCGCGGGAATGTGGTGGGATTTGGGCGAGCCGGGTACGCCGTAGCGCGTTACGCTTCCTCACAACGTCAGCAACGTGCGCGTTGCATCCGCGCACCATCCTCATCCTGTCGCCGGACCCCTCCGGCACGAGGAGATACGAGATGAAGAAGACCCGCATCGCCCTGCTCGGCGGGGCCGCTCTGCTCGCCGCCGGTGCGGCCGCCGTGCCAGCCCTGGCCCAGCCCGGCCCGCGCGGCGGCGGCGGCTTCGCGATGGGCGAGGCCTTCGCCCGCGCCGATTCCAACAATGACGGCCGCGTCACCCGTGACGAGGGCTGGTCCTGGGTGCAGGCTCGCTTCGCCGAGATGGACACCAACCGCGACGGCGGCGTGAGCTTCGAGGAGCTGCGCGCCTACGCCCAGACCCAGATGCGCGGCCGCACGCCGCCGGCCGAGGCGCAGCAGCGTGCCGAGCAGCGCGGCCAGGGCATGTTCCGCGCGCTGGACGCGAATGCCGACGGCCGCGTGACGCTGGAGGAGCTGCGCCCCTTCGCCGAGGCGATGTTCCGCGCCCGTGACACGAACAGCGACGGCGCGCTGAGCCGGGACGAGGTGATACCCGCCCGCGCCGGGCGCCACCACGGCGACCGCCGCGCCGCGCCGCCCGCGGCAGCCCAGCCGCCGGCCGGCCAGTCCAACTGAGGCTGGCGCTCCCTCCCCCGTTCGCGGGGGAGGGCTCGGCGCGCCGGCGTCACGCGTCGCGCAGCTCCGGCGCGCGGCGCAGCAGGGCGGCGTCCAGCGCCGCGCGGCGCTCCCACAGGCCCCGGTACCAAGCGAGGCGCGGCGCGACCTGCGACGCCATCATCCGGTTCGCCCGCACCCAGCCCCGCGCCGCGGCGCCGATCGCCTGCGCGCGGGACGGCGCCGCCAACAGGGCGCGCAGCGTCGCGCGCAGGTCATCGGGGGAGCGGACGATCAGGCCGGTCTCGCCGTCGCGGATCGTCGGGCCGTACACGACGGGGCTGGCGAGGCAGCAGAGGCCATGCGCGCCGGCCTCGACGAACTTCAGGTCGGACTTGAAGCCGTTGAAGCGGGTGTTGGAGAGCGGCAGGAACGCGATTTCGCAGCGCGACATCAGCGCGCGGTAGTCGGCGTAGGGCAGCAGCGGGTGGAAGCGCTTGTGCGGCGTGCGCAGTGCGTCGTGGGTTGCCCGGTCGAACACGACCTCCACCGCCAGCCTTCCGTCGGCCTCGGCCAGCACCTCGTCCAGCACCGGCACGAAGGGGGCGGTATCGGCTTCCCGGCGCAGCGCGCCGAGGAAGAGCGTGAGGCGAGAGGGGTCGCGGAAATTCGCGGGGTCCGGCAGCTCCGCGACGGTGTTCGGGAAGACCGCGACCTCCTCGTTCCATTGCGCGAACAGCGCCGCCAGCGCCGGCGTCGAGGTCTGCACGGCGTGCACGCCGCGGAACGCGAAATGGCTGGAGCCTGCGATGACCGGCCAGTGATCGGGGTCGTCGTCGAATTCCTGCACCACCACCCAGCCGCGCCGGCGGAAATGCTGCACGAAGCCAGGTGCGGCGGGGCTGTCGAGGAGGCGGCGCTGCAGGATGACGACCCGCGGCGTGCTGTCCGGCAGGTCCGGCGTCTCCGGCTGCTGGGCGATGCGAAGGCCGACGGCCGGCCGCGTCGCGACCATGCCGAGCGGCAGGTCCACGCGCACGTCGTTCACGCCGCCGACTGGCTTCAGCACGTGGGCGAGGATGACCAGCGGCGCCGGGGCGCCGCGCGCGGCGCGCAGCGCCCACCTTTCGGGCAGCGCGCGGCGAAGATAGGCGTCCGGGGCGGCGCCGATCGCCGGCGCGATCCGCGCCGCGAAGGACGCGGCCGCCGGATCCGGCCGCATCGGCGGTATGTCCAGCGGCACGAGGCCCGCCGCGGCGACCGCCGCCAGCAGCCCTGTCCGGGTGAGCGAACCGGGCGGGGCGGCAGCGGGGGACCCGCCGGCGAGCAGCGTCTCCGCGATGCGCCAGTGCTCGGCGTTGGGCAGGTCCACCAGCAGCACGCCGTCAGGCGAGAGGCGCGCGGCGGCGTCGCGGATGGCGGAGGCCGGGTCCGTCGGGTCGCGCAGCAGCACGAAGGCGGCGGGCGTGTCCTCTGCGGGGTCGAGCAGGCGGCAGGCCGGGTCGCGCCGGGCCAGCCAGGCCGCGAGCGCGCCACCGTCCCCGAGGCCGAGCGCCGTGGGCAGCCCGAGTGGCACGCGCGCGAGGGGGGCGGGATCGGCGGGCGCGCTCATGGTCCGTCGCTCCTTACCCGAGCCGGCAGGGACATCAACCGGGAATAGGCGCACGGATGCGCAACCATCCCGCGACCGCGCTTGTCGCACCACACGCGTCTGTGATACCGCCCGGCGCACACACTTTCTGAGCCCCATGCCGCCCGAAGCCGCCCGGCCCGCTTCCAATCGCGCCGCCGACCTCCAGCGGATGGAAGCCACGCTGCGTGAGCGGCTTTCGGCGCAGCCAGGCAGCGGCATGCATTGGGCGCAGCTCGGCGCCGTGCTGGCAGAGACCGCGCGGCCCGCCGAGGCGGCGGAGGCCTTCGCGCGCGCCGCGGCCAACGGCGCCTCCGTCCAGTCGCTCGCGCTGCCCTGGGCGCTCGCGCTCAGCGCCGCGGGGCGCCACGCGGAGGCGGTGGAGGTGCTGCATCCCGTGCAGGCGAAGCGCGCGAAGGATTTCGCGCTGGCGAATACGCTCGGCGTCATGCTGAAGCGCGCGGGGCGTGCCGACGAGGCGATCCCGGTGCTGGAACTCGCGCGGCGGCTGGACCCGCGCAGCGTCTCGCCCTGGCAGAACCTGGGCAACACGCATGAGCAGCGCGGTGATTTCGCCGCCGCCGCCGCTGCCTTCGGAGGCGCGCTGAAGATCGAGCCGCGCAACGCCGAGCTCTGGCGCCTGCACGGCCGCGCGCTGCGCGCGATGAATGACGGCGAGGGCGCGATGGCGAGCTTCGACCGCGCCTTCGCGCTCGATCCGCGCAACCGCGACGTGGCCACGCTGCTGATCGGCCTGCTGCTCGACCGCGGCGAGCACGCGCGCGCCGCGTCCGTGGCGGCGAAGCTGCGCGCCGCATTGCCGGGCGATCCCCTGGCGGAGGTGCTGGAGGGCCGCATCCTGCTCCGCCGTGGCCTGGTGCCTGAGGCGCGCGCGGTGCTGGAAGCGGTGGTCGCACGCATCCCCGGGGAGCGCAACGCGAACCTCCTGCTCTCCCGGCTGCACGGCGACGGAGACCGTCGCCTGGCGAACGAGGCGCTGGAACGCGCCTATGCCGCCGATCCCGACAACCCCGAGATCACCGACGCGCTGATCGAGAGCCTCTCGCGCAGCCGCTACGACGACGAGGTCGCGCATCTCGAACGCGCCTACGTCATCGCGATCCGGCTGATGGAGCGCCATCCCGGCCGCGTCGCGCGCTTCGCGCGGTCGCTGCGCACCGTGTTCCAGCGCGTGCTGGACATGGACCGGCTGGCCGCGACCGGCACGCTCGCGACACTCGCGCCGCTCTGGATCGCCGACAACCGCCTCTCCGCGTTGCATTACGAGCTGGGGCAGGTGGAGGCGCTGGAAGACCGGATCGCGATCGTCGAGTGGCACCGCCAGTGGGGGCGGCGCGAGCAATCGGCGATCCGCCCGGTGGAGCGGCCCCCGCTGCCGGCGATCCACCGCGAACGCAAGCTGCGCGTGGGCTTCATGTCCTCCGACCTGCGCAACCACCCCGTCACCTATTTCACGCTGCCGCTGCACGAATCCTACGACCGCGATCGCTTCCAGGTCTTCTGCTATTCCTTCTACGAAGGCGAGCGGGACGCCGTGCAGGCGCACATCGAAGCGAAGGTGGACGCCTTTCGCTGGTGGCCGCGCAGGCCCTCGCCCGAAGTCGCCGCCGGCATCGCGGCAGACGATCTCGACATCCTGTTCGAGCTGGGCGGCAGCACGGCGATGAACAAGCTGGAGGTGATGGCGTGGAAGCCGGCGCGGCTGGGCGCGAGCTGGCTGGGCTACCCGCATTCCGCCGGGCTGGAGCGGATAGACTACATCCTGACCGACCCCTACATCCGCCCCGCCGACCCGCGCCTGCTGATCGAACGCGCCTTCGAGATGCCGGACAGCTGGGTGGCGTGCGGGCGGCTCGGCTTCCACGACCGCGTGCCGATCGAGGGCGGGCTGCCGGAGGAGCGCCGCGGCGCGGTCACCTTCGGCACGATGAACAATCCGTACAAGTACACGCCGCGCTGCGTGGATGCCTGGGCCGCGGTGCTGCGCGCCGTCCCGGGCAGCCGCTTCCTGTTCGTGCGGCCGGAGGCGAGCGGCGAGAGCTTCGTGCGCAATGCGCGCTCGATCTTCGCGCGGCGCGACGTGGATCCGGACCGGCTGGACTTCATCGGCGTGCGCGGCAAGCACCTGCCGCACTACAACAGCATGGACATCGCACTCGACAGCTTCCCGCATGTCGGCGGGACGACCACCTGCGAGACGCTGTGGATGGGCGTGCCGACGGTGACGCTGGTGGGCCCGGGATTTCCGGAGCGGTTGTCGTACTCGAACCTGAGCAATGCAGGGCTGGGCGACCTGTGCGCGTTCTCGGTGGAGGACTACGTGGCGAAGGCCGCGGCGCTGGCCGAGGATCGGGCGCGCCGGCGGACGCTGCGGACGGGGTTGCGCGACATGATCCGCGCGCGGCCGCTCGGGGATACCGGACGGTTCGTGAACGCGTTCTACGCGAAGTGCGCGGAGGTGTGTGCGCTGTGAAGGCCGTCATCCTCGCCGGCGGGCGCGGCACGCGGCTCGCAGAGGAAACCACCACACGTCCGAAGCCGATGGTGGATATCGGCGGGCGGCCGATCCTCTGGCACATCATGCAAGGCTACGCCGCGCACGGCATCACCGACTTCGTCATCTGCCTCGGCTACAAGGGCTGGCAGATCAAGGAGTATTTCCGCAACTACCACCTGCACGAATCCGACATCTCCGTGGACCTCGGCACCGGCCGCGTGGAGGTGCTGCGCCCCGCCCCGGAACCCTGGCGCGTCACGCTGGTGGACACCGGCGAGGAGACGATGACGGGCGGCCGGCTGAAGCGCATCGCGCCGCACCTGCAGGGCGAAGAGGCCTTCTGCATGACCTACGGCGACGGCGTCGGCGACGTGGACATCCGCGCGCTGGTCGCCTTTCACCGCGCGCATGGCCGACTGGCGACCGTCACGGCCGTCGCGCCGCCCGGCCGCTTCGGCGCGCTGGCGCGGGACGGCAGCCGCGTGGACGCCTTCATCGAGAAGCCCCGCAGGGGCGATGGCGGCGACGGCGGCACGATCAACGGCGGCTTCTTCGTGCTCTCGCCCCGCGTGATCGGCCGCATCGCCGGCGACGCGACGGCGTGGGAGGACGAGCCGCTGGCCTCCCTCGCGCGCGACGGGGAGCTGCGCGCCTACGACCATCGCGGCTTCTGGCAACCGATGGACACCATCCGGGACCGCGAGGCGCTGGAACGCCTGTGGTCGTCCGGCAAGGCGCCGTGGAGGACCTGGTGAACCGCCCCGACGCCGCCTTCTGGCGCGGCCGCCGCGTCCTCGTCACCGGGCATACCGGGTTCAAGGGGGGCTGGCTGGGCCGCACGCTCGCGGCACTCGGCGCACAGGTGCACGGCGTCGCGCTCGATCCCGGGGCCGGCCCCTCCGGCTTCGCGGCGATGCGCGTGGCGGATGTGCTGGAAGCCGACCACCGCGCGGATATCCGCGATGCCGCGGCGCTGGCCCGCATCGTCCGCGACGCGCGGCCGGAGATCGTGCTGCACCTCGCGGCCCAACCGCTCGTCTCGCGCGGGTATCGCGAGCCGGCCGCGACCTTCGCCACCAACGTCACCGGCACGACGAACCTGCTGGAGGCGCTGCGCGGCGCCCCGGGCATCGCGGCCGCGCTCTTCGTCACCTCGGACAAGGTCTATCGCAATCACGACACCGGCCGGCCGTTCGTGGAAGCCGATCCGCTCGGCGGCGAGGACCCCTACAGCGCATCCAAGGCCGCCGCCGAGATCGCCGTCGCGTCCTGGCGCGCGAGTTTTCCGCGCGAGTTGCCACCGCTGGCGACCGCGCGCGCCGGCAACGTGATCGGCGGCGGCGACTTCGCCGAGGACCGGATCATTCCCGACCTGGTGCGCGCGGGGCTGGCAGGGCGCCCGCTGGTCGTCCGCCGACCCGACGCGACGCGCCCCTTCCAGCATGTGCTCGACGTGGTGCTGGGCTACCTTCTCCACGCGCAGCGCGTTGCAACCGGGGACGCCCCTGCGTCGCTCAATTTCGGCCCGCGCGACGGCGAAATCCGTGTGCGGGACCTGCTGGCTTTCTGGGGACACGACGTGCACTGGCGAACGACCGATGAACCGGTGATGGACGAGGCGCGGCGCCTCGCGCTCGACTCGACGCTGGCCGGCACGGCGCTCGGCTGGCACCCGACAATGGACACGCCGGCCGCGATCGCCGCGACCTCCGGCTGGTATGCCGCGTGGCGCGCCGGCGAGGACATGGCCCGCGCCACCGACGCCGCGATCGGGCGGGCGCTCGGCGCATGACCAGCACCTCCCGCGCCGTCACGGCCTGCCGCGCCTGCGGCGGCCGGCTCGGCGCCACCTTCTGCGACCTCGGCGTTCATCCCGTTTCCAACTCCTACATCGCGCCGGAGCGCGCGGCGGAGCCGGAGCCGCGCTTCCCGCTGCGCGCGGTGGTGTGCGCGGAGTGCCGGCTGGTGCAGCTCGACACGGTGGTGGATGCGGAGGAGATCTTCTCCGACTACGCCTATTTCTCCTCCGCGTCGTCGTCCTTCCTTGACCACGCCGCGCGCTACGCGCGGGAGATGACGGCGCGCTTCGCCCTGAGGCACGACAGCTTCGTGGTGGAGGTCGCGAGCAACGACGGCTACCTGCTGCGCAACTTCGTCGCGGCCGGCATCCCATGCCTCGGCATCGAGCCGGCCGCCAACATCGCCGCCGTCGCGCGCGACGCTGGCGTGCCGACCGATAGCCGCTTCTTCGGCGAGGCGGTCGCGAAAGACATCGTCGCGCAGCACCGCCATGCGGACCTGGTCGCGGCGAACAACGTGCTGGCGCACGTGCCCGACGTGAACGACTTCGTCGCCGGCCTGGCGGTGCTGGCCGGCGCGCGCGGCGTCGTCACGATCGAGGCGCCGCACCTGGTCCGCCTGGTGGAGGGCGTGCAGTTCGACACGATCTACCACGAGCACTACGCCTACTGGTCGCTGCTGCCGATGGCGCGGCTGCTCGCGCGGCACGGGCTGCGCGTCTTCGACGTGGAGCGGCTGGCCGTGCATGGCGGCTCGCTCCGCCTCTTCGCTTCCGCCGCCGGCCACCCCGCGTCGGCGGCGCTGCGCGCGGTGGAGGCGGAGGAGGCGTCGCTCGGGCTGGCGGGGGATGCCTATTACCAGGGCTTCGACGCGCGCGCCCGCGCGACGCTGGCGGAGTTCACCGCCTGGCTGCGCGCGGCACGTGACGCCGGCCGCCGCATCGGCGCCTACGGCGCGGCGGCGAAGGGCAACACCTTTCTCAACGCGGCCGGCGTGACGGCGGCGGACATCGTCGCCGTCGCGGACCGCAGCCTCGCCAAGCAGGGCCGCCTGCTGCCGGGCAGCCGCATCCCCGTCGTGACGCCGGAGGCGCTGCTGGCGATGCCGCTCGACGACATCCTCGTCCTGCCCTGGAACATAGGGGCGGAGATCGCGGGGCAGTTGCGGGCGGCGGGCTTCCGCGGCCGCCTGCTCGCGGCCGTGCCGGGGATGCACGAGCTGGATGGCTGAACGCCTGCTGGTCACCGGCGCGACCGGCTTCGTCGGCCGCGCCTTCCTCGATCCGCTGCGCGCGCGCGGCTTCGAGGTGCATGCGGTGGCGCGTGAGGCACGTGCGGACGCCGGCGGCGTGCGCTGGCACGCCGCCGACCTGCTGGACGAAGCCGCCGCGCGCGCGCTGGTGCGCGACCTCCGGCCACGCGTGGCCGTTCACGCCGCCTGGTACGTCACCCACGGCAAGTTCTGGACGGCGCCGGAGAACGCGGAGTGGCTGGAGGCGTCGGACGCGCTCGCCGCCGCCTTCGCCGAGGCCGGCGGGCGCCGCTTCGTCGGGATCGGCACCTGCGTCGAATACGCCGAGGAGGCCGCGGGGGACGACGACGCGCCCTGGCCGGAGGCGCGCGCCGTCGCGCCCTCCACGCCCTATGGCCAGGCGAAGGCCGCGCTGCACGCGCGGCTGGGCCGCCGCGAGCTCTCCGTCGCCTGGGCGCGGCTGTTTCACCAGTTCGGTGCCGGCGAGCACCCGGAACGCCTCGTCCCCTCGGTGATCCGCGCGCTGGCGGAAGGGCGGGAGGCGCGCTGCGCCTCAGGCCGCCCGGTGCGCGACTTCGCCTCCACCCGCTTCGTGGGGGAGGCGGTCGCGGCGCTGGCGGCGAGCGGGGTGACCGGCCCGGTCAACGTCGCCTCCGGCGAGGGCCGCACCATCGCCGACATCGTGCGCCGTCTCGGGCAGGCCGCCGGGCGGCCCGATCTGGTGCGGCTGGGCGCGCTGCCCGAACGGCCGAACGAGGTGCCGCGCATGGTCGCCGACGTCACGCGGCTGCGGCGCGAGGTCGGCTTCACGGCGCCGCCGAGGGTGCTGGAAGACCTGCTGGGGATGGTGGGCGCGGCAGGGATTGAACCTGCGACCCCTCGCGTGTGAAGCGAATGCTCTCCCGCTGAGCTACGCGCCCATCCCGTCGGGAGGGCGCTGGATAGGGGGGCGATGCGCGGGGTGTCAAGCCGGCCGGGCAGACCCATATCGCCGCCCATGCGCCGCGTCCTCGCCGCCATCTTCGTCCTGCCCGTGGCCGCGCAGGCCCACACCATCCGCGCGACCTACGAGGTGGTTGCCGCCGGCACCGTCGTGCTCGAACTCGAAGCCCGCTTCGAGATCGCCGAGACGGGCTACGCCGTCGAGACGGCGCTGCGCACCCGCGGCATCGCCGCCGCCTTCGCGCCGGGCGAGCAGGTCTCCCGCGTGCGCGGCAGCTTCGCCGGCAGCACCCCGCGCCCGGCCAGCTTCGTCACCGAGGGCGTCTGGCGCGGCCGCATGCGGCGCATCGCGCTGGACTGGCAGGGCGACGCGCCCCGCGTGCTCGACCTGACCCCGCCCGAGACGGAGGAGCGCGAGGCGGTGCCGGAAGGGCTGCGCCGCGGCACCGTGGACGTGCTCTCGGCGATTGCCGGCCTCTCCCGCCAACTCGCGGCGGGGGGCGGCTGCGACCGTGCCGCGCCGGTTTTCGACGGCCGCCGCCGCAGCGACTTCGCGACCCGCACGGAGAGCCGCGACATCCTCCGCCCCTGGCGCGGCGCCTGGCACGGCGAGGCGACGCGCTGCACCTTCGAGGGCCGCCAGGTCGCCGGCTTCCGGCTGGACCAGGCGCGCGCCGAGGCCGCGGCGCCGCAGCGCGGCACCGCCTGGATCGCCGCCCCCTATGCCGGCGCGCCGCCGATCCCCGTCCGCCTCGATATCCCAACGCGCTGGTTCGGCACCGCGACGGCGGTGCTGCTACGCGCGGAGCCGGTGGAGCGCCGCGCGGAGCTCGCCCGGTAGGTCCGCGGGTCGCGCCGCCACCGGCGCGCCCTCGGCCATCGCGAGCGGGCCGTATCCCCAGCCGACGAACACCGCCGGGACGCCGGCGCCGCGGGCGGCGCGGATGTCGTTCCGGTGGTCGCCGACCATCGCGGAGCGGCCGGGATCGCCGCCGGCCGCCTCGATCGTCCGCAGCAGATGCGCCGGATCGGGCTTGCGGGTGGGAAAGCTGTCGCCGCCGCCGATCGCCGCGAAGCGCTCCGCCAGGCCGAGCGAGCCGAGCAGCGCCCGGGCCATCGCGACCGGCTTGTTCGTGCAGACCGCCAGCCGCCATCCCTCCGCGCGCAGCGCGTCGAGCGCCTCGGGGATTTCGGCGAAGGGCCGCGAGGCGATCGCGCCTTCCGATGCGGGATCGGCGAGGAACGCGTCGAACGCAGCCGGATCGTAGTCGCGGCCGCGCGCCGCGAAGGCGCGTTCCAGCAGCACCTTCGCCCCGTCCCCGATCATCGCCGTGACCTCCGCGCGGGCGAAGCCGGCCAGGCCCCGCGCCGCCATCACCCGGTCCAGCGCCGCATGGATGTCCGGCGCGCTGTCCACCAGCGTCCCGTCGAGGTCGAACACGGCGAGCTTCATCCGGGCGCCGATAGGCCCCCCGATGCTCACGGACAAGGGAGCGCGCTTTACGCCGGGCGCCCGGCCCTCTACGCCGGCACTCATGACCGCCGCCGCCATCCTCCTCGCCGCCGGCCACGGCACGCGCATGAAATCGGCGCTGCCGAAGACCCTGCACCCGATCGCCGGACGGCCGATGATCCGGCACCTCCTCGCCTCCGTCGAAGCGGCGTTCGATCGCGCGGCGGTGGTGGTCGGCCCGGGCATGGAGGCGCTGGAGCGGGCCGTCGCGCCGCATCCCATCGCGACCCAGCACGACCGCCTGGGCACCGGCCACGCCGCGCTGCAGGCCGCGCCTCTGCTGGAGGGATTCGCGGGCGACGTCGCCGTGCTCTACGCCGACAACCCGCTGATCACGCCGGAGACGCTGCGGCGGCTGCGCGCCGCGCGGGCCGAGGCGGGGCTGGTGCTGCTGGCGATGACGCCGGCCGATCCCGGGCGCTACGGCCGCGTCATCACCGACGGCACCGGCGCGGTCACCCGCATCGTCGAGCATGCGGATGCGACCGAGGCCGAGCGCGCCGTGACGCTCTGCAACGCCGGCGTGGTCTGCGCGCCGGCCGTCGACCTGTTCCGCTGGCTGCGCGCGGTGGGATGCGATAACCGGCAGGGCGAATACTACCTGACCGACATCGTCGCCATCGCCGCATCCGAGGGCATGCGGGTCGCGGCCGTGACCGCGCCCGAGGCCGAGCTGCGCGGCATCAATTCGCGCGCCGAGCTGGCGGAGGCGGAGGCCGAGGCGCAGCGTCGCCTCCGCCGCGCCGCGATGGACGCCGGCGCCACGCTGGTCCAGCCGGAGAGCGTGATGTTCAGCCATGACACGCGGCTCGGCCAGGATGTCACGGTCGGCCCGAACGTCGTCTTCGCGCCAGGCGTGACGGTCGAGGACGGCGTGGAAATCCGCGCCTTCTCGCACCTGGAAGGCTGCACGGTGGGGCGCGGCGCCGTCATCGGACCCTTCGCGCGGCTGCGGCCCGGAACGGTGGTCGGCCGCGACGCGCATGTCGGCAACTTCGTGGAGCTGAAGGCCGCCGTGCTGGGCGAGGGCGCGAAGGCGAACCACCTGACCTATCTCGGCGATGCGGAGGTCGGCGCGGGCGCCAACATCGGCGCCGGCACCATCACCTGCAACTACGACGGCGTCGCGAAGCACCGCACGGTGATCGGCGAGCGCGCCTTCATCGGCAGCGATACGGCGCTGGTGGCCCCCGTGAAGGTCGGCGCCCGCGCCATCACCGCGGCCGGCAGCGTCATCACCGAGGACGTGCCGGACGACGCGCTGGCCATCGCGCGCGGGCGGCAGGCGGTGAAGCCGGGGCGCGGCTACAAGGGCAAGGCGAAGTAGCGCGTCACGCCACCTGCCGCGCCTCTCCGGCGAAGGTGCTGAGGCCGAGCCATTTCGGCGCCTCGCGCGCGAGCCGGGCGTTGCCGATCAATTCCAGCCGCCCTTCCGCGACTTCCTGCCGCATGGCGGCCAGCCCCATCCAAACCGCGGTCATGCTGCGCAGGGAGCCGGAAATGGTGAGGTCCACGTCGAAGCCGGGGTCGAAGCCGCAGAGGTCCACGGTGCCGGCTTCCACCACCAGCCACCAGTTCCGCCGGTTTTCCGGCACTTCGGGATACTGGAACTGAATCGTGCAGCGACGCGGTGGCAGCAGTCCCGGCTTGAGGTTTCGGCGGATGTCCCACATCAGCAGCGACGGATCGAGGTTCTTCAGCGTCAGCTGCGATTCAACCCAGCGCTGCCCCCAGAACCCCATGCCCAGCACGATCGGTCGCAGCTCCTCGCCCGCCTTGGTCAGGTGGTATTCCGCGGTGCCGCGTGGGCCCGGCACGGCGCGGATCACGCCCGCCGCTTCCAGCTCCTTCAACCTCTTCGAGAGCAGCGCCGGGGACATGCGCGGCACGCCGCGGCGCAGCTCGTTGAACCGGGTCGTCCCGCAGAGCATCTCCCGCACCAACAGGACCGTCCAGCGGGTGCAGAGCACCTCCGCGGCCATCGAGACGGGGCAGAACTGCCCGTAGCCTCCGCGCTCCTCCTCCATCGTCTCCTCTCCATCGGCTGCTTCGGGCGGCGTGGCCCAGCGTAGCACGTCGGCAGTTCATTTCCTGAACTATCGCTGCCCCGCGCGGCGATGACAGCGTCCCGCCGGCCATGGATGCGGGAGCAGCGGCAATGGACAGAGTCGTCACCGGTATCGCGAGGCCGCCGGCCGGTCTGTCACATGCGAAACCCGTTTCCACGCCGCCGCGACACCGCGGCGAAATTTCCGCGGCCTAGCTTTCCCCACAACGCGCCGATCAGGCCACACGGACGGGAGCACGACCATGGACACGCACATTCCCGCGGCAAACCCCGCCACCTTCGACGCCTTCCTCTCGCCGGCGCAGCGCGCCGCGCTCCTGATGCCGACCCTTGCCGCGACGGCGCCAGACCACGACGCGGCCGACCGCTTCGTCGGCGACAACTACGCGCTGCTGAAGGGGGCCGGCCTGGTGGAGGCCGGCGTGCCGGCCGAGCTCGGCGGCGGCGGCGCCGATGTGCGGCAGCTGGCGGAGATGCTGCGGACGCTCGCGCATGGCTGCCCGGCCACCGCGCTCGCCTTCTCCATGCACACGCACCAGGTGGCGGTGCCGGCCTGGCGCTGGCGGCATCAGACGCTCGCCGCGATGGAGCCGCTGCTGAAGCGCATCGCGGCGGAGCGGATCATCCTGCTGTCCAGCGGCGGATCCGACTGGCTGCCAGGCTCCGGCCGGGCGGAGAAGGTGGAGGGCGGCTATCGCATCACGGCACGCAAGGGGTTCGCCTCCGGCGCGCCGCTCGGCGACATCCTGATGACGGGCGCGGTCCTGCATGAGGACGGCGGCGACAGCGTGCTGCATTTCGGCGTGAACATGAAGGCGCCGGAGGTGCGCGTGATGGACAACTGGCGCGCGCTGGGGATGCGCGGCACCGGCTCCCACGACGTGGTCATCGAGGGGCTGTTCGTCCCGGATGCGGCCGTCGCGCTGAAGCGCAGGTCCGGCGAGTGGCATCCGCTGTTCCACATCATCGCGACGATTGCGTTCCCGCTGGTCTATGCGGTGTATCTCGGCGTCGCCGAGGCCGCGCGCGACGGGGCGCTGGCGATCGCCAGGCGCAAGCCGGCGTCGGAGGACATGCTGAGCCTGGCGGGCCGCATGGACACCGCGCTCTGCGCCGCGCGGCTCGCGCATGAGCACATGCTGCGCTCCGTCGAGCGGAGCTCGCCCGATGCCGAGAGCGTGAACGCCGCGATGACCGGCAAGGCGCTGGTGACGGAGAACGCGATCCGCACGGTGGAACTGGCGATGGAGCTGGCCGGCGGCGCGGCCTTCCAGCGCGGCGCCGGGCTGGAACGGCTGTTCCGCGACGTGCAGGGCGCGCGCTACCACCCGCTGCAGGCCGGGCCGCAGGCGCGCTACGCCGGCGCGATGGCGCTGGGCCTGGACGTGCAGCGCATCTTCTGAGCGTGCGGCCGGTGCCCTACATTGCGGGCACCCGCCCACCGCCGGAGGACGCGTCATGCTCGACAACATCGCAAAACTGCCCCTGAAGGACCCCGACCTGTTCCGCCAAGCCAACCTGGTCGGCGGCAGATGGGTGGGGGCGGAGAGCGGGCAGACCATCGCCGTGAAGAACCCGGCGACGGGCGAGGTCGTCGGCACCGTGCCCGCGCTCTCCGCCGCCGAGACCCGGCGCGCGATCGAGGCCGCGCACGCCGCCTTCGCCGGCTGGCGCGCGATGCTGGCGAAGGAACGCGCGGCGATCCTGCGGGGGCTGCACGACCTCATGCTCGCGAACACCGACGACCTCGCCGCCATCATGACGGCCGAGCAGGGCAAGCCGCTGGCGGAGAGCAAGGGCGAGATCGCCTATGCCGCGTCCTTCATCGAGTGGTTCGCCGAGGAGGGGAAGCGCGTCTATGGCGACACCATCCCGCAGAACGCGAAGGGCCGCCGCATCCTCGTGCTGAAGGAGCCGATCGGCGTATTCGCGGCCATCACGCCCTGGAACTTCCCGGCCGCGATGATCACCCGCAAGGCCGGCCCGGGCTGGGCGGCGGGCTGCACCGGCGTGATCCGCCCGGCTTCGCAGACGCCCTTCTCCGCGCTCGCGATCGGCGTGCTGGCGGAGCGCGCGGGCATGCCGCCGGGCGTTTGCAATATCATCACCGGCCCCTCGGGCGAGACGGGGGCGGAGCTGACTTCCAACCCGCTCGTGCGCAAGTTCAGCTTCACCGGCAGCACGGAGGTCGGGCGGAAGCTGCTGGCGCAATGCGCGACGACGATCAAGAAGACCTCCATGGAACTCGGCGGCAATGCGCCCTTCATCGTCTTCGACGATGCGGACCTGGACGCGGCGGTGATCGGCGCGATGGCGAGCAAATACCGCAACACCGGCCAGACCTGCGTCTGCGCCAACCGCATCCTGGTCCAGGACGGGGTGTACAACGCCTTCTCGCAGAAGCTGAAGGCGGCGGTGGAGGCGCTGAAGGTCGGCAACGGCATGGAGGCCGGCGTCACCCAGGGCCCGCTGATCAACGCCGACGCGGTGGCGAAGGTGGAGGAGCATATCGCCGACGCGACCGCGAAGGGCGCCAAGGTGCTGACCGGCGGCAAGCGCCACGCGCGCGGCGGCAACTTCTTCGAGCCGACGCTGCTGGTGGACGTGCCGCCGACCGCGCTGGCCTTCCGCGAGGAGACCTTCGGCCCCGTCGCGCCGCTGTTCCGGTTCGGGACGGAGGAGGAGGCAGTGAAGCTGGCGAACGATTCGGAGTTCGGCCTCGCCGCGTATTTCTACGCCCGTGACATCGGCCGCATCTTTCGCGTCGCCGAGGCGCTGGAGAGCGGCATCATCGGCATCAACGAGGGCATCATCAGCACGGAGGTCGCGCCCTTCGGCGGCGTGAAGGAGAGCGGGCTGGGGCGCGAGGGGAGCAAGTACGGGATCGAGGACTACCTTGAGGTCAAGTACCTCGCCCTCGGCGGCATCGGCGCGTGACGCTCTACCTCGAGGATCTCTCGCCGGGCCAGCGCTTCACCGCCCGCCCGGTCGAGGTGACGCCCGAGGACATCAAGCGTTTCGCCGCGGAATACGACCCGCAGCCCTTCCACCTCGACGAGGCCGCCGCCGCCGCGCATCCGATGTTCCAGGGCCTGGCGGCGAGCGGCTGGCACACCGCCGCGCTGACCATGCGCATGATCGTGGACGCCATCGGCGACCTCGGCTGGGGCGTGATCGGCGCCGGCGGCGACCTGCAATGGCCGCGTCCGACGCGCCCGGGCGACCGGTTGCGCGTGGTCATCGAAGTGCTGGAGGTCACGCCGAGCCGCAGCCGCCCCGACCGCGGCATGGCATTGATGCGCAACACCACCTTGAATCAGCGCGACGAGGAGGTGCAGATCTTCACCGTCCGCGTCCTCGTGCCGCGGCGCGCCGCTTAGGAAACAGAGATGCCCTACGATTTCGACCTCTTCGTCCTCGGCGGCGGCTCCGCCGGCGTGCGCTGCGCGCGGATCGCCGCCGGGCACGGCGCGCGCGTCGGCATCGCGGAGGAGCGCTTCTGGGGCGGCACCTGCGTCAACGTCGGCTGCGTGCCGAAGAAGATCATGGTCAACGCCGCCGAATACGGCCTCTGGGCGGAGGACGCGGCGGCCTTCGGCTGGGACGTGGCCAGCAACGGCCACCACTGGGCGAAGCTCGCCGCGCGGCGCGACGAGGAAGTGGCGCGGCTCTCGGCCATCTACGACCGCCTGCTGAAGGCCGCGGGCGCGACCCCGTTCAACGCGCGCGCCACCTTCGTGGACGCGCATACGATCCAGGTCGGCGACCAGCGCGTGACCGCCGAGCGGATCGTCGTCGCCACCGGCGGCCACCCCGTGAAGCCCGACATCCCCGGCGCGGAGCTCGCCCTGGTCTCCGACGACCTCTTCACGCTGAAGGAACTGCCGAAGCGCGTCGCGGTCATCGGCTCCGGCTACATCGGCCTGGAATTCGCGTGCATCCTGAACGGCCTCGGCGCGGAGGTGGAGCTGGTCTATCGCGGCCCCCTGCCGTTGCGCGGCTTCGACGAGGACATCCGCGCGGCGCTGGTGGAGGCGCTGAAGGCGAACGGCCTGAAGCTGAACCCCGACACCAAGCCGACGCGCCTGGCGCGCGTGGACGACCACCTGATGCTCTCGCTCTCCACGAACTTCATGCGGGAGGTGGATGCGGTGTTCTTCTGCACGGGCCGCCTGCCGAACACCGCCGGCCTGAACCTGGATGCCGCGGGCGTCGCCACGAAGCCGAACGGCGCGGTGATCGTGGACGAGTCGCATGCGACGAGCCAGGGGCACATCTTCGCCATCGGCGACGTGATTGACCGCGTGAACCTGACGCCGATGGCCACTGCCGTCGGCCACGCGCTGGCGGACACGCTGTTCGGCGGGATGCCGCGCCAGGCGAGCTACGCGAACGTGCCGACCGCCGTCTTCACCTCGCCGCCGATCGGCACGGTCGGCCTGACGGAGGCCGAGGCGGCGGCGCGCGGGCCGGTGGACATCTACCTAACCCGCTTCACGCCGATGCGCCACGCGATCAGCAGGCGGGAGGGACGGCGGACCACGATGAAGCTGGTGGTGTGCCAGCGGACCGGCCGCGTGCTCGGCGCGCACATGCTGGGCGAGGACGCCGCCGAGATCATGCAGGGCATCGGGATCGCGGTGGCGATGGGCGCGACGAAGGCGGATTTCGACCGCACCATCGGCATCCACCCGACGGCGGCCGAGGAGTTCGTGACGCTGCGCACGCGGGCGCGGGAGGCTGGGGTGCCGGCGGCGGCGGAGTGACTTCTCCCTCCCCTGCGAAGCGGGGGAGGGCTGGGGTGGGGGCATCGGACGAGCGCGGGCGCACTCGGTGGAGACCCCCACCCCGACCCTCCCCCGCAAGCGGGAGAGGGAGAAGGATGAGGAGGGCTTGAACCGCCGGTTCCCCCCGCCCTCGCACCCCGCTAAGGTCCCCCCGGTTGCAGTGGGAGCACCGACGACAATGCCTGCGCGTGCGTGGAGCCCGGAAAGCTGGCGGACGATGCCGATCCGCCAGGTCCCCGACTACCCCGACGCGGCCCGCCTGCGGGCCATGGAGGCGAAGGTCGGCCGATTTCCCCCCTTGGTTTTTGCAGGTGAGGCGGATCGGCTGAAGGCGCATCTCGCCAGGGCCGGGGACGGCAGCGCCTTCGTGCTGCAGGGCGGCGATTGCGCGGAGAGCTTCGCCGAATTCCACGCCGACACCATCCGCGACACCTTCCGCGTGCTGCTCCAGATGGCGGTCGTGCTGACCTTCGGCGCCTCGCTGCCGGTGGTGAAGCTCGGCCGCATGGCCGGGCAGTTCGCGAAGCCCCGCAGCTCCGACACCGAGACGGTGGACGGCGCTACGCTGCCCTCCTACCGCGGCGACATCGTCAACGGGCCGGATTTCACGGCGGAGGCGCGCACGCCGGACCCCGGCCGGATGGAGTTCGCCTATCTCCAATCCGCCGCGACGCTGAACCTGCTGCGCGCCTTCGCCACCGGCGGCTACGCCGACCTGCATCAGGTCCACCGCTGGAACCTCGACTTCGCGGCCCGCAGCCCGCTCGCCAGCCGCTACGAGGGGCTGGCCGGCCGCATTGACGAGACGCTGCGCTTCATGGGCGCGTGCGGCATGTCCGACCTGCCGCAGGTGCGCGAGACGGAGTTCTACACCTCCCACGAATCGCTGCTGCTGCCCTTCGAGGCGGCGATGACGCGCCAGCCCTCCACCCATCCGGGCAGGTGGTTCGCCTGCTCCGCCCACTTCCTCTGGATCGGCGACCGCACGCGGCAGCCGGACGGCGCGCATGTCGAGTTCATGCGCGGCATCGCCAACCCGATCGGCATGAAGGTCGGCCCGACGATGGAGGCCGAGGAGCTGATCCGGCTCAGCGAAATCCTGAATCCGGCGAACGAGAAGGGGCGCCTGACCCTCATCTCGCGCATGGGGGCGGAGAAGGTGGAAGCGAAGCTGCCCGCGCTGCTGCGCGCGGTGAAGCGCGCCGGCCGCAACGTGACCTGGCTCTGCGATCCCATGCACGGCAACGGCGTGAAGGCCGGCGCCTACAAGACGCGCAGCTTCGACGCGATCCTGGAGGAGGTGAAGCGCTTCTTCGACTGCCACGCGGCCGAGGGCACGGTGCCCGGCGGCGTGCATGTGGAGATGACCGGGCAGAACGTCACGGAATGCCTGGGCGGCGCGCATCGCCTGGTCGAGGCCGACCTGGCGCGCAACTACGCCACCTTCTGTGACCCGCGCCTGAACGCCGAGCAGTCGCTGGAGCTGTCCTTCCTGATCGCGGAGGAGCTGAAGGCGCGTCGGCCGGTCAGCCTGGTGCCGGCCCAGGCCGCGCAATGACCGCGGGTGCGGGCAGCGGCGCGGCCGTTGCCGCGGGACGGGCCGTGGCGGTGGACGACCCCTCCATCGCCGCCCGCACCGACAGCTACTTCAACCGCACCAAGGCCATCGTCGCGCGCTTCGGCGATTGCCGCGTGACCTATGCGGTGTTCCTGCGCCGCCCGGTGATCTCCGCGCCGCGGCTGGCCACCGATTGGCTGCACGCCGTCGCGCACGCGCGCGGCACGGCGTTCGACATCGAGATCATGCACGAGGAAGGTGCCTGGGTCGGCGCCGGCGATCCGCTGTTCTATCTCTCCGGGTCCTTCGTGCAGCTCGTGGATCTCGAGACCATCGTGCTGCAGAAGCTGGGTGCGGCCTGCGTCGCCGCGCACAACGCCTACCAGATGTGCGTGGAGCTGCCGGGCGTGCCTTTCCTGGCAATGGAAGCGCGCCACTGCGCCGGCGCCGAGATGCAGGAGATGATGGCCTATGCGGCCTCCGTCGGCGGCGCGGCCGCGCGGCGCGAAGGCGCGAAGGGCTTCATCGGCAACGCCAACGACACGACCGCCCATTGGTACGGCCCGGGCAAGGGCCGCGGCACGATGCCGCACGCCCTCATCGGCTACGCCGGCTCCACGGTGCGCGCCGCCGAGATGTTCCACGAGACCTTCCCCGAGAGCGACCTGACCGTGCTGACCGACTATTTCGGCCGAGAGGTCACCGACGGGCTGGAAGTCTGCCGCCGCTTCCCCGATCTCGCCGCCGCCGGCCGCATGTCCGTGCGGCTGGACACGCATGGCGGCCGCTTCCTGGAAGGGCTGGACCCCGCGGAATCCTACGCGGTTCTGGAGCGCCACGCGCCGAACGCCGTGCGTCGCTACCGGTCGGAGACGGAGCTCCGCCACCTCGTCGGCACCGGCGTCTCGGCGGCCGCGATCTGGCGCATGCGGGAGGCGCTGGACGAGGCCGGCTTCCCGAAGGTGCGCATCGTCGCCTCCTCGGGCTTCGGCGTGGGCAAGTGCCGCGTCATGGCCGATGCGAAGGCGCCGATTGATGTCGTCGGCACCGGCAGCTTCATCCCCGATGCGTGGTCCGAGACCTACGCCACGGCGGACATCGTGGAATACGACGGTGCCAAGCGCGTGAAGGTCGGCCGCGAGTTCCTGCTGCGCAACGGGCACCGACGCAGGAACGGAGGCTGATCTCCCTCCCCCGTTCACGGGTGAGGGCCGGGGTGGGGGGACCGCCCGCACCCGCGTTACCGCAACTCCACCCCCTGCTGCCCCCGCGCCATCGCTTCCGCCATCAGCTTCCGCTCCTGCACCGCGCCCTCCGCATCCGTGAGGAAGGTGAATACCGCGAAGCGCTGGCCGCGCGTGACCGGCATCGCCTCGTGCAGCAGGTCGCAGCAGAACACCACCGCGCCGCCCGCCTCCGGCTCGTAGAGCTCCGGCCCGAACTCCGCGAAGCGCACCTGGCCGCCCTCATACGCGCCGGTGTTCAGGTTCAGGCTCATGGCGAAGCGGCGGTGCGCGGTGTAGGGCGTGCGGTTGTCGCGGTGCGCGCCGAAGGCGCCGGCATCCGCCGCATCGTAGCAGCCGATCCGCGGCGCCTCGAAGCTCGCGGCGCGGAAGCGGAAGGCGCGCCACATTTCCGGCAGCACGCGGCGTTCGAGCCGGCGCTGGAATCCCTCGTAGAGTGCGCGGTCCGTCAGCACCACGTCGGCCCGCCGCTTGATCGAGGGCGTCGCGCCGGCGCTGTCGGCACGGGACGCCACGCGGTCCCGCAGCTTCTCCCCCGCCTCCCAATGCGCGAGCAGCGAGGCGACGAAGTCCGGCTCCAGCACGCCGGGGATCAGCAGCACCGGCGCGCCGCCGCGCTGCACCGCCGCGTCGCGTTCCTCCGGCAGCGCCGCCACCGCCGCGTCGAAGGCGCCCTCGCCGGACGCGGCGAAGGCCAGGCGCCCGCGCGGCGAGATCACCGCGACGCCACCCTCCGGCAGCCCCAGCCCGTTGAACAGCTTGCGATCGGGGTCGAAGAGGCGCGGCGGCCCCTCCTTCCGCACCGCCCCGTCCGGCTTCTGCGCCGCGACCAGCAGCACGATCGCCCCGCGCGCCTCCGCCGCCATCAGCCGGGCCGGCGCCGGCGGCCGCCCGAGCACCACCACGCGCGGCCGGGCGGCGATGCCCTGCTGCATCAGGTCGTAGATCGCCCCCGACGCATCGGGCAGCGACAGCGCCGGCAGCATGTCGCCGGGGCGGAAGGGGGCGGGCGTGCTCATGGCTGCCATTCTCGCAAGTCCCTGCGCATCCCGGAACCGTCCGCGTAGCCTGTCCGGCGATGGACACCCCCCGCACCACCCCCCGCGAGCAGCGGATCGGCTATTTCTGTGCCGTCGCCGTCATGTTCGTCTGGGCCGGATTCCTGCTGACCGGCCGCCTCTCCGCGAAGCAGGACTTCACGCCCTGGGACGTCGCCGCCCTGCGCTATTCCGGCGCCTTCCTCGCCGCCCTGCCGCTGACGAGCGCCTTCGGCTGGCCCCGCCTGCCGCCGGTGCGCGCGCTCGTGATCCTGGCCACCGCGGCGCTCGGCTTCCCGCTGCTCGCCTATCACGGCTTCGCCTTCGCCCCCGCCGCGCATGGCGGCGTGCTGATGCCGGGGATGCTGCCCTTCCTCACCGCCGCCCTCGGCGCCTGGCTGCTCGCCGAGGCCTGGACGCGGCGCCGCGCCCTGTCGCTGCTCGTGGTCGCGGGCGGCATCGGGCTGCTCGCCGCCGACACCTTCGGTGACCATCCGGGCGCCTGGCGCGGCGACATCCTGTTCCTGCTGGGGGGCAGCTGCTGGGCGCTCTACACCGTCCTCGTCCGAAGGTGGGGGGTCGCGGCGATGCGCGCGACGCTCGCCATCGCGCTCTATGCCGCGCCGATCTACCTGCCGGTCTGGTGGCTGGTCCTGCCCTCCAACATGGCGGCGGTGCCGAACGGGACGATCGCGTTCCAGTTCCTCTACCAGGGGCTGATGGCGACGATCGTGGCGGGGCTGCTCTTCACCCGCGCCGTCATCGCGATCGGGCCGCAGCGCACGACCGCCATCACCTCCCTCGTGCCGGCGATGGCCGCGCTCGCCGCCTGGCCGCTGCTGGGGGAGGCGCTTGGCGCGTTAGGGCTGGCGGGGGTGGCGCTGGTGACGGCGGGCATGCTGCTCTCGGTCTTCGACCGCCCGCGTTGACCGCCGCGCCGCCCGGACCCAGCTTCCGCCGATGAGCGACGACGCCGACGACCCGATCTTCGCGGACCCCGTCTCCGCCCCGCCCGGCCTGGCGGTGCGCATCCTGGATCTCTCCGGCGCCAACGGCTCCGACCCGGTCGAGGTGGTGCGCGGCTTTACGGGGGTCGCGCACGCCAACGCCTTCGCCCGGCGCTACGTACGCGACAGCCTTGACCGCTGCCGCACCCCCGGCCTGGCGCCCGACGCGGTGTTGGAGGCGTGGTTCGCCTATGGCGAGGATGCCGACGTCACCGGCGCCGGCGACGAGGCGTGGAAGAGTGCCACGGAACTGCACGCCTTCGCCGAGTCCCGCGCCGCCGATCCCGAGGACCGCAACTGGCGCGCGCTGGACCCGCGGCGGGAGGAGGATGACGAGGAGGAGGAGTAGCGCAGTTGCCTCCCTCCCCTGCGTCACGCCGAAGGCGTGCCTTCGGCACGACGCGGGGGAGGGTCGGGGTGGCGGCAGGCGCAGAGCGATCGCAATCGGGTCAAATGCCAGGCGACCCTGATACTTTCAGCGCTTCGCGCGCCCCCCTCACCCCTCCCTCTCCCCCCGTCGGGGAGAGAGGGGGAAGTTTTTCGAGCGTTCTCCGGCGCGTCCGGCGCTGAGGGGGCCCTTACCAGCCCGGCTTGCCCGGCACCCACACCGGCGGCGGCTGATAGAAGACGGGCGGCGGCTGGTAGTACACAGGCGGCGGCGGAGGCGGCGCGTAATAGACCGGCGGCGGCGCGTAGTACACGGGCGGCGGCGCCGCCAGGGCCGACCCGATCGCCACCCCCGCACCCAGCCCGATGATCGCGCCCAGCACCGGCGCCCCGCTATAGCCGCGATGGTGGTGGTAGCCGTGACCCCAGCCGCGATGGCGCCAATCCGCCTGCGCAGCCGGCGCGGCGAGCGCCCCGGCCAGCAGGGCGCCGGCGAAGATCGCGGCGCGCTTGGAGGAGAGCTTCATGGCAGCGGATCCTGAACCAGAGGTCGTCTGCGCAGTTTACCGCCCCGATTGCGCCGAGATGAAGGCGGCCCGGCCCCGCCCCTCCTGGACAGGCGGGCGCGTCTGCCCTCTTTCTGCCGCCCGATGAAGGTCCGCTTCGCCCCGTCCCCCACCGGCCTGCTGCATGTCGGCAACGCCCGGATCGCGCTCGCCAACTGGTGCCTCGCCCGCGCGCGCGGCGGCCGCTTCCTGTTGCGGCTCGATGATACCGACACCGAGCGGTCCAGGCCCGAATACGCCTCCGCGATCGAGGAGGATCTGCGCTGGCTCGGCCTCGACTGGGACGAGCAGCTTCGCCAGTCGGACCGCCTGCCCGCCTACGCCGCCGCGGCCGAGCGGCTGACGGCCGCCGGCCGCCTCTATCCGTGCCTCGAGACCGAGGAGGAGCTGGCCTTCAAGCGAGAGCAGCGCGTGAAGCAGCGCAGGCCGCCGATCTACGACCGCGCCGCGCTGAAGATGACGAAGGAGGGTCTCGACCGCGCGATCGCCAACGGCAAGCAGCCGCATTGGCGCTTCCTTCTGTCGGGCGGCGCCGTCGAGTGGCAGGATGGCGTGCTCGGGCGGCGCAGCGTGAAGCTCTCCAGCCTGTCGGACCCGGTGCTGGTGCGCGCCGATGGCAGCCCGCTCTACACCTTCACCTCCGTCGTGGACGACCGGGAAACCGGCATCACCGACGTGGTCCGCGGCGAGGACCACGTGACGAACACGGGCATCCAGCTCGACATCCTGGCGGCGCTCGGCGGGGAGGCCCGCGCGATGCGCTTCGCGCACCTGCCGCTGCTGACCGATGCGGAGGGCGGGCCGCTCTCCAAGCGCACCGGCAGCGTCGGCCTGCGCCAGCTCCGCCGTGATGGGGTGGAGCCGGCGGCGCTCGCCGGCTACCTCGCCGCGCTCGGGTCCAGCGCCGATCCGGTGCCGGGAAGCCCGGGCGCACTCGCCGCGTCGTACGATCTGGGGAAGGTCTCGAAATCGGCGGCGCGCTTCGACCCGAAGCAGCTCCTCGCGCTGAACCGGAAATGGCTGCACGGCCTGCCTTTCGACGCCGTCCGCGACCGCCTGCCCGACGGCGCGACCGAGCCCTTCTGGAACGCCGTGCGCGGCAACCTCGACCTGTTCAACGAAGTCCGCGATTGGTGGGAGGTCGCGGCCGGTGACATCCTGCCCGCCGCCGATCCCGCCGACGCCGAGCTGCTGCGCGAAGCCGCCGACGCCTGCCCCGAGGAGCCGTGGGACGAGACCACCTGGCCCGCCTGGACCGCGGCCTTGGCGGAGCGCACGGGCCGCGAGGGCAAGGCGCTGTACCTGCCGCTGCGCCGCGCCCTGACGGGCGAGGACCACGGGCCGGACCTGAAGGCCTTCCTTCCGATCATCGGCCGCGCACGCGCGTTGGAGCGCCTGCGCCGGGCCGCGGGCTGAGACACATGGAACTGCACCTCCACAACAGCGCGACGCGCCGCAAGGAGCGCTTCGTCCCGCTCGATCCGGACCAAATCCGCGTCTATGTCTGCGGGCCGACCGTCTATGACCTCGCGCATCTCGGCAATGCGCGGCCGAACGTGGTGTTCGACGTGCTCGTGCGGCTGCTGCGGCGGTTGTATCCGAAGGTCACCTACGCGCGGAACATCACCGACGTCGAGGACAAGATCATCGCGCGCGCGTCGGAGAGCGGCGAGAGCATCGAGAGCGTCACGGCGCGCACCACCGCCAATTTCCATCGCGACATGGCAGCCCTCGGCGTACTGCCGCCGGATGTCGAGCCGCGCGCCACCGGCACGATCCCGGAAATGGTGGATCTGATCGGGCGCCTGGTCGCGAACGGCAACGCGTATGAGGCGGAGGGACATGTCCTGTTCGCCGTCGCGTCCTTCGACCGCTACGGCGCGCTCTCCGGCCGCTCCCGCGACGAGATGATCGCCGGCGCGCGCGTCGAGGTCGCGCCCTACAAGCGCGATCCCGGCGATTTCGTGCTCTGGAAGCCGAGCACGCCGGACCAGCCGGGTTGGGACAGCCCGTGGGGCCGCGGGCGTCCGGGCTGGCACATCGAGTGCTCCGCCATGTCGTGGAAGCATCTCGGCCCCGATTTCGACATCCACGGCGGCGGCGCCGACCTGCTGTTCCCGCATCACGAGAACGAGGTCGCGCAGAGCCTCTGCGCCTTCCCGGGCAGCCATTTCGCGCGGTACTGGATGCACAACGGCATGCTGCTGGTGGACGGCGAGAAGATGTCGAAGTCGCTCGGCAACTTCCGCACCGTGCAGGATATCCTGGCGCTCGGGCCCTGGGCGGGCGAGGCGTTCCGGCTGCTGCTGCTGAAGACGCAGTATCGCGCGGCGCTGGACTACACGGAGGAAGGATTGCGCGAGGCGCGGCGGGATCTGGACCGCTTCTACCGCGTGCTGTCGAAGCTGGAGGATGTCGAGGCGGTCGAGGCCGATGCGCCGCATGCGGCGGAGCAGCCGGCGGTGGAGCTGGCGCTCGCGGACGACCTGAACACGCCGCTCGCGCTGGCGTCGCTGCATCACCTCGCATCTGCCGCGAACGAGGCGCTGGCGAGCGGCGAAGATGACGCGCTGCCGCGTATGAAGGGTCGCATGCTGCGCGGCGGCGCGCTGCTCGGCCTGCTGCAGACCGCGCCCGCGGCCTGGTTCCGCGCCGGGGCAGACGTGGACGAGGCCGCAATCAGCGCCGCCATCGCCGCCCGTCTCGCCGCGCGCAAGGCCAAGGACTGGCCCGAGGCCGACCGCATCCGAAAGGAACTCGCCGACCAAGGAATCCTGCTGGAAGACGGCCCGCAGGGCACGACATGGCGCAGGGCGTGACCACTCCCTCCCCCCTTGCGGGGGAGGGCTGGGGAGGGGGGTTGCGTGCCTTGCCCGGGAGCCGCCGCAACGTGGTGATGCGAAGCGTTCCAGGGGTCGGCGCTGGCCCCCCTCCCCGGCCCTCCCCCGTGAGGGGGGAGGGAGACGTGTTCGCCAGATGACCGGCGGCCGCGACGAGCACGGCGCCGCGCTCACGCCCCCGCCGGGCGAATCGCCGATCGTCGTCCTCGTCCGGCCGCAGATGGCGCAGAACATCGGGACCGCGGCGCGCGCCATGGCGAATGGCGGGCTGTTCCACCTGCGCCTGGTCGCGCCGCGGGACGGTTGGCCGCAGAAGAACGCCTATCCCTCGGCGTCCGGCGCCAACGCCATCCTCGACGCGGCGCGCGCCTACCCCGATATCCGCAGCGCCGTCGCCGATTGCCGCCGCGTGCTCGGCACCTGCCCGCGGCCGCGCCACGTCATCACGCCCGTGCTCGATGCGCGCGCCGCCGCGGCGGAGCTCCGCAGCGTGAACGCGCGCGGGCTGCGCCTCGCCATCCTGTTCGGGCCGGAGCGTGCGGGCCTCGACGCCGACGACCTCGCGCATTGCGACACGCTCGTCCGCTACCCGCTGAACCCCGCGCACAACTCGCTCAACCTCGCCCAGGCCGTGATGATCCTGGCCTATGAATGGTGGATGCTGGCCGAGGCCACGCCGCCGCGCGACTTCCAGACTCATGAGACGCGGCCCGCCACGAAGGAGGAGCTGGAACGCTTCCTCGACCGGCTGGTGGCGGAGCTGGATGCCTCGGGCTTCCTCCACAACGCGCCGAAACGGCGGGGGATGGTGCGCAACCTCCGCCACTGGTTCGGCCGCGGCGAGGTGACGGAGCAGGAATTGCGCACGCTGCACGGCGTGGTGACGGAGCTCGCGCGCGGCCGCATGGTGCGCGGCCGCTTCGACGGCACGCCCCCGACGCCGCCCTGGGAGGAGACATGATCCACCCCGACGGCACGCCGGTCCCGTCGCTGCCCGACCTCCGCTTCGCCGCGCTCGACGCGGCGGCGCTGGGGCTGGAGGGGCCGCGCATGTCCTACATGGAAGCCGGCCACGGCGCCGACTGCGTGCTGCTGCTGCACGGCATCGGTGCCAACGCGACCGGCTGGCGCTTCGTGCTGGACGGCCTCTCGGCGCGCATGCGCGTCATCGCCTGGAACGCGCCGGGCTATGTCCTGTCGGATCCCTTCGCGACCGCGGCGCCGACCGCGGGCCAGTATGCGGAAGCCGCGCTCGCGCTGCTGGACGTGCTGGGCGTGCGCGGGCGCGTCCATGTCGTCGGCTCGTCGTTCGGCTCGATGCTCGCCGCCTGCGTCGCCGCGCGCCATCCGGGCCGCGTGCGCAGCCTCGCCCTGCTCGGCGCATCGCGCGGCCAGCGCTGGAAGGGGCGGGAGGAGCGCGCGCGGATGCTCGCGATGCGCGAGGCCTCGATCGCCCGCGGCGGCATGGCGCTGGCGGCCGAGCGCAGCGACGCGCTCGTCGCGGCCGGCACGCCGGACGCCGTGCGTGCGCTGGTGCGCGGCGTCGTCGCCGCGACCGATGCGCGCGGCTACATGCAGGCCGCGCGGTGCAGCGACGCGGTGGACACTGTCGAGGATTTCGCCCAGCGCATCGCCGCGCCGACGCTCTGCATCACCGGCGACAGCGACGGCGTCAACCCGCCGGCGGTCGGCCGCGCCGTCGCCGCGGCGATCCCTGGCGCGCGCTTCGTCATGCCCGACAAGACCGGCCACCTGCCGGAACTCGAAGCCCCCGCGCGCACCCTCGCCCTGCTGCGCGACCACATCGCTGGAGCCACCGCATGAACCGCCGCACGCTGTTGCTCGCAGGCCTCGCCGCGCCGGCCATCGCGCAGGAGGCGTTCCCGACGCGGGGGGTGCGTATCGTCGTGCCCTTCCCGCCCGGCGGCGGGCTGGACGTGCTCGCCCGCGCGATCGCCGAGCGCCTGCAACCCGTCTGGCGCCAGCCCGTGGTGGTGGAGAACCGGCCCGGCGGCTCGACCGTGCCGGGGACAGATGCGGTAGCGAAGGCGGCGCCCGACGGGCACACGCTGCTGGTCACCGCCGACAACTCCATCACCGCCAACCCGCACCTGGTCCGCAACCTGCCGCACGACCCGATGCGAGACCTCGCGCCGGTGTCGCTGCTGGTGGAGGTGCACCAGATGGTGCTGACGCATCCCGCGGTCGGCGCCGGCACGATGGCGGAGCTGGTCGCCGCCGCCCGCGCCGCGCCGGGGCGGCTGAATTTCGGCAGCTACGGCGTCGCCTCGCAGCCGCACCTGGCCTTCGCGGCGCTGATGGCACGGGAGCGGATCGAGATGATCCACGTGCCCTATCGCGGCGTGCCGCCGGCGATCCTGGCCACGCTCTCGGGCGAGGTGCAGATGACGCTCGCCGGCATCGCCTCCGCCCAGCAGCACTTGCGGGCCGGGACGCTGCGCGCGCTGGCGGTGGGGCGGCCGGCGCGGTTCGAGCAGTTGCCGGCCGTGCCGACGCTGGCCGAGGCCGGCTACCCGGAGATGGACCCGCGCACCTGGTTCGGCGCCTTCGCCCCCGCCGGCACGCCGGCGCCGCTGGTCGCACGCATCTCCCGCGACATCGCCGCCGCCATGGCCGACCCCGCCGTGCGCGACCGCCACCTGACGCCGAACGGCTACACCGTCCACGCGGCGACGCCGGAGGCGACGGCCGCCTTCCTGCGGGACGACCTGGAGTACAAGCGGCGGCTGGTGGCGCTCGCCGGCATCCAGCCGGAGTGATCAGCCGAGGGCCTTCGCCAGCCGGCGCGCGAGCAGGTAGCCCAGCCCGCCCGCGACCGGGGCGGCCGGCAGCACCAGCAGCCAGCCCAGATGCTGCCCGCCGACCACCAGCCCGAGGCCGATGCCCAGCATCAGCCCGCCCACCAGGCTGCCCAGCACCCCGGCCGTCAGCCCGAGCACCAGAATCTCTTCGCGCGTGACCATGCGGGCCGAGTAGGGGAGGGGGCCGCGGTTTGACAAGCCGCGGCGCGGGCGCCTATACGCCCGCCTCCTTCCGGGAACGCGGACGGCGGGTGATCTGCCGCGCCCGCCGCTTGGCCCAGGCCTCGCGGACTACCGGGACAACCCAGGGGTGGCCCAAGCCGCCCGCACGAAGAAGGACCGGCGCCGAGAGGCCCGGCAGCAGCGCAATGAGCAAGCGCGCCGAATCCAAGTACAAGATCAACCGCCGCCTCGGCGTGAACCTCTGGGGCCGCGCCAAATCCCCCATCGCCAAGCGCGAATACGGCCCCGGCCAGCACGGCCAGCGCCGCAAGCAGAAGCCGACCGACTTCGGCGTGCAGCTGATGGCGAAGCAGAAGCTCAAGGGCTACTACGGCAACATCGGCGAGAAGCAGTTCCGCAAGTACTACGAGGAAGCCGTCCGCCGGAAGGGCGACACCTCGGAGAACCTGATCGAGCTGCTGGAGCGCCGGCTGGACACGGTGATCTACCGCATGAAGTTCGCGGTGACGCCCTTCGCGGCGCGGCAGTTCGTCAACCACGGCCACGTCACGATCAACGGCAAGCGGCTGAACATCCCCTCCTACATCGTCAAGGACGCCGATGTGGTGGAGGTGAAGGAGAAGTCGAAGCAGATGACGGCGCTGCTCGATGCCGTGCAGTCTGCCGAGCGCGACGTGCCCGAATACATCGAGGTGGACCACCGCGCCATGCGCGGCCGCGTGGTGCGCGCGCCCAAGCTGACGGACGTGCCGTATCCCGTGCAGATGGAGCCGAACCTCGTCGTCGAGTTCTACTCCCGCTGATTCCCTTCTCCCTCCCCCGCTTCGCGCGGGAGGGCCGGGGTGGGGGAGCCATCGGCGCCCCTCGCCAAGCCACGAACCGCCTCCCGGCACGCCTCCGTCACAGCCGCGCGCGGCGTCCCCTCCTCGAAGCGCAGTGGCTGCGCGACCCGCACCCGCACCTTCCCCGGCCTCGGCCACCGCGCCTGCGCCGGCCAGCAGGCGAAGGCGCCTGAAATCCAGCACGAGACCACCGGCACGCCCGTCCCCTCCACCAGCTGCGCCAGCCCGGCCTGGAACGGCGCCAGCTCGCCGGTGCGGCTGCGCGTGCCTTCGGGGAACATGATGTACACCAGCCGGTCCTCCACCAGCCGCTCGCGCAGCGTCTCCAGCGCCCCGCGCGTGGTGCGGCCGCGCCAGACCGGCAGGGCGTTGATCGCGTAGGCGGAGAGCAGCGCGCCGGCGTCGCTGCCGAAGAACACCTCGCCGGCGGCCAGCGCATGCGCGGCGCGCGCGGCCTCGCCGCGGAGCGACGCGGCTAGCACCAGCGCATCCAGGTGGCTGCCGTGGTTGGCGATCATGACGAAGGGCGGCGCGGGCAGGTTCTCGCGCCCTTCCACCTCCAGCGCGTGCGCCACGCGCAGATACGCGCGCATCGCGTGGCGCCATGCGGCATTCGCGGCCATGCCCACCAGGCCGCGCTCGCGGCCCAGGCTGCGCAGGCGCTCGCCCGGTGCCAGGCCGAGGTCGCGCGCGGGGCGCAGCTTCCACGCCGTCATGGGCCGCCCGTGATCAGGCGCACCGGCCCGGCCATGCCGACCCCGATGAAGTAGTGGAAAAAGTGGAATGCCATCGGCGAGACCAGCAGCAGGCTGTTGAAGCGGTCGAGGATGCCGCCATGCCCCGGCAGCACCACGCCCATGTCCTTGATCCCGATGTCCCGCTTGATGGAGGACAGCATCAGGTCGCCCGCCTGGCCGGCAACGCTGACCAGCACGGCGAAGGGGATCAGCCAATGAAGCTGCGCCATCGCAGTGCCCGCGAACAGCACCGATCCCACCAGCACCACCAGCGAGCCCGTCACCACCACCGCGCCGGCCGCGCCGGAGAGCGTCTTGTTCGGGCTCGTCGCCGGCAGCAGCTTGCGGCCGCCGATCAGCTTGCCGCAGCAGAACGCCGCCACGTCGTTCAGCGCCACCGCCGTCAGCAGCAGCAGCACGAGCGGGCGGTAGCCCGGGTCGTTCGCCATGTAGCCGAGATGCGCGAGCCCGGCGCCGAACAGCATGTAGCCGAGCACCGCCAGCCCCACGCGCTGCACGTAGCCCGCGGGCCTGTCGAGCGGGATCGTCGCGACGGCCAGCAGGCTGACCGTCAGCGGCCAGAGGGCAACGAAGAACCCGTACCAATGGTCCAGCGCCGCGAAATTCGCGAAGAGGATGCCGAGCACGACGACCGCCGACAGCACGCGTTCGCGGAACAGGCCCGTCGCGCGGGCGTATTCGCGGTAGCAGAGCAGGCCGAGCAGCGTGACCGCGCCGATCGTCCATTCGCGCCCCGCCAGCACCGGCCCGAGCATCAGCGGCAGCAGCACGCACCACGATCCCAGCCGCAGCCACAACTCCCGCCGCAAATCCGGCCGCACGCGGCCGCTCGCCGAGAGCCAACCGATCGCCGCCGCGGCGAGCGCCACGACGCCGACCGTCGCGCCGACGATCCAGACCGTGACGGGATGCGCGAAGGCCGTGCTCATCGGGCCGCTCCCCGCAGGTGGCGCCAAGCGCCCGCCACGCGGCGCCACGTCGTCAGCAGCGACAGCACGAGGATGACCCACAGCGCGAGGCGCGGCATCCCGTCCGACCAGGACGGCGGCGCGATCGCGCACCAGGCGGCGACGCCGGTCACCAGCGCCATGCGGTGCTGCTTCGCCATCGGTCCGCGGAAATCGCTCGGCGCGCCCGCCGCTTTCCCCACCGCGCGGACATAGGCCGTCGCCATCGCGGCCAGCGCCGCCGCCAGGCCGAGCGAAGCGCTGCCGGCCGCGATGCCGAGGCCGAGCAGCACGGCGCTGTCGCTCACGCGGTCCGGCACCTCGTTGAACAGCTCGCCGGCCGGCGAGGCGATGCCGCGCCCGATGGCGACCATGCCGTCCAGCAGATTCGCCAGCAGCCGGAGCTGCACGAGCAGCGCCGCGAGCAGCCAGAGCGGCCGTTGCATCTCCGGCCACCAGGCCGTCCCGGCGAGGCACAGCCCCGCCAGCAGACCCGCCACCATCCCGGTCACCGAGATCGCATCCGCCGAGGCGCCGCGCGCCACCAACCATCGTGCCACGCGCCGTGCCATGCCCGAATCGCGTGCCGCGATCGGCCGCCTGTCTCCACCGTCCGCCATGCTCACCTCACCAGGGCGCGGAGCATGGCACGGAAGCGGGTATCAGTCGTTTCCCGGCGAGGCCCGAAGCGTTTCACCGGTTCCGCGCGGGTAGCGCGCGAAGGGGCCGTGCAACCGTCCTGGCAGCAACGGCAGCAGGTGCGCGGCGGCGAGCAGCGCCGCGCGCTTCGGGGACGGCGCGGCGGCGAAGGCGCCCCGCAGCGCCGCGAGGCCCGCTGCGTCGCCGTGGCGGATCAGCTCCTTCCCGACGACCCAGGCGTTCTCCGCCTCCGCGCGCGCCTTCACCGCCGCGAAACGCGGCCCGAGCCGCGCGGCGAGCGCCGGGTTGCGCCAGATCGCCGACATCGCCGGCGTGAAGGCGGCGGGATCGCGCGCCATGCGGCGATAGGCGCTGCCCGCACGTTCCCGCACGAAAAGCAGCGGCGCGTCGCCGGCGACCCGCGCGAAGGGACCACGCAAGGCGAGGCGGATCCAGCACTCCCAGTCCTCGCCGTAGCGGATCGCCGGGTCGAAGCCGCCGGCGGCGAGGAAGGCGTCGCGCCGCACCAGCAGGTGCCCGCCATTGGCGAGCAGGTTCCGTACCAGCAGCGTCTCCAGGATGTCGCCGTCCGGGAAGGGGCCGGTCCTCACGCGGATCGGCGCGTCGCCGGGATGCGCCGATTCCACGACCGGCGCCCAAGGCCCATAGGCCGCGACCGCCGGGCCGCCCAGCGCCGCCGCGAGCCGCGCGAGCGCGTCCGGCGCCAGCCAGTCATCGGCATCGAGGAACAGCAGCGCGTCACCCGTCGTCGCCGCGATGCCCGCGTTCCGCGCCGCCGAGACGCCCGCATTCGCCTGGCGCAGCACCGTCACGCGCGGATCGCCTTCCGCCGCGCGCCCGGCTTCCCGCGCGGTGCCGTCGCGCGAGCCGTCATCCACCACCACCATCTCCCAGTCGCGATGCGACTGCGCGCGGGCGGAGGCGACCGCGTCGCCGACGAAGCCGGCGACGTCGTAGGCCGGGGTGATGATGGAGACGCGGATCGTCACCGCCCCTTCATGGGGGCGGCGGCGATCCGCGGGAAATCAACTGATGGAGCGAGTGGCGCCTCAGGCCGTCGCCTTGGGGGCGACGCCCTTCTCCTCGAACATGCTCTGCAGCTCGCCCGCCTGGAACATCTCCATCACGATGTCGCAGCCGCCGACGAACTCGCCCTTCACGTAGAGCTGCGGGATGGTGGGCCAGTTGCTGAAGGTCTTGATGCCGTCGCGCAGCTCCATGTCCTCCAGCACGTTCACGCCCTTGAAGGGCACGCCGACATGGCTGAGGATCTGCACAACGCGGGCGGAGAAGCCGCATTGCGGGAAGACGGGCGTGCCCTTCATGTAGAGCACGACGGGGTTGTCCGAGATTTCGGCCTGGATGCGGCCGTGCACGGGGTCGGTCATCGGTCTGGGGTCCCTGATCCTATTCGGGTGCGGAGGTCTGGAGCGCCAGCGCGTGCAGCTCCCCGCCCATGCGGCCCTGCAGCGCGGCATAGACGATCTGGTGCTGCTTCACGCGGCTGATGCCCTTGAAGGCGGAGGAGACGACGGTCGCGGCATAGTGGTCGCCGTCGCCGGCCAGGTCCTCGATGGTGACCTGCGCGTCGGGCAGCGCCAACCTGATCAGCGCCTCGATCTCGGCGGCGTTCATCGCCATTCAGAACGCTCCTTCGTCGCGAGGGCCATTCAGAACGCTCCTTCGTCGCGAGGGCCATTCGAACCGCCCTCCATCAGCGCGGGCAGCGTCGCCTCATGCACGGCCCGCAACCGTGCCACCGATATGGAGGAACCGTCGGCCGGAACCAAGTGGGTGCCCCCCGCATGGCCGAGCCGCGCCGCCGGCACGCCCGCCACTTCCGCGGCCGCCAGCAGGGCAGGGGCGTCGCGCACCGCCAGCACGTAGCGGCCCTGGTCCTCCCCGAACCAAAAGGCGTGCTCGGGGGGGCCGGGCGGGGCGGGATCGAGCGTGGCGCCGATATCCCCGGCCATCGCCATCTCCGCGACCGCGACCAGCAGGCCGCCATCGGAGCAGTCGTGGCAGGCCGCGACCTCTCCGGCCAGGATGCGCGCCCTGACGAAGTCGCCGTTCCGCCGTTCCGCCGCGAGGTCCACCGGCGGCGGCGCGCCTTCCTCCCGCCCCGCGACCTCCCGCAGCCAGAGCGACTGGCCGAGCCAGCCCCGCGTCTCCCCGATCAGCACCAGGTCGGTGCCGGGCTGCAACGCCAGGCCCACGGCCCCCGCCGCGTCCTCCAGCACGCCCACGCCGCCGATCGCGGGCGTCGGCAGGATCGCCCGTCCTTCCGTCTCGTTGTAGAGCGAGACGTTGCCGCTCACGACCGGGAAGTCCAGCGCGGTGCAGGCGGCGGCCATGCCGCGCACCGCGGCGGCGAATTGGCCCATGATCTCCGGCTTCTCGGGGTTGCCGAAGTTCATGTTGTCCGTCACCGCAAGGGGCCGGGCGCCGACCGCCGTCAGGTTGCGCCAGGCCTCCGCGACGGCCTGCCTGCCGCCTTCCTCGGGATCGGCGGCGCAGTAGCGCGGCGTGCAATCCGTGGTCATCGCCAGCGCGCGCCGCAGCCCTTCGAGCCGCACCACAGCCGCATCGGCGCCGCCGGGCCGCTTCACGGTCTGCCCGCCGACCGTGCTGTCGTACTGGTCCCAGATCCAGCGCCGCGAGCAGAGGTCGAGCGAGCCGACCAGCCTTTCCAGCGCCGGCAGCACGCCCAGCGGATCGGGCGGCGGTTCCAGCACGGCCTGCCTGGGCGTCTCCACGGTCGGACGGCGATACAGCGGCGCCTCCGATTCCAGCGGCGCGAGCGGGATGTCCGCCTCCACCGCGCCCGCGTGGCGGATCACGATGCGGCCGGTGTCGGTCAGGTGCCCGATCACCGCGAAATCCAGCTCCCACTTGCGGAAGATCGCCTCCGCCTCGGCCTCGCGGCCGGGCTTCAGGACCATCAGCATGCGTTCCTGGCTCTCCGAGAGCATCATCTCGTAGGCGGTCATGCCGGTCTCGCGCTGCGGCACGTGGTCGAGGTGCAGCTCGATCCCGACGCCGCCCTTGCCGGCCATCTCGACGGAGGAGCTGGTCAGCCCGGCCGCGCCCATGTCCTGGATCGCGACGATCATGTCGGTGGACATCAGCTCGAGGCAGGCCTCGATCAGCAGCTTCTCGACGAAGGGGTCGCCGATCTGCACGGTCGGCCGCTTCTCCTCGGCGTCCGCGCTGAATTCCGCGGAGGCCATCGTGGCGCCGTGGATGCCGTCGCGGCCGGTCCTGCTGCCGACATAGACGACGGGATTGCCGATGCCGGCGGCGGAAGACAGGAAGATGCGGTCGGCCGGTGCGATGCCCACGGTCATCGCGTTCACCAGCGGGTTGCCGTTGTAGGCCGGGTGGAAGTTCACCTCGCCGCCCACCGTCGGCACGCCGACGCAGTTGCCGTAGCCGCCGATGCCGCGCACCACGCCGTCAATCACGCGCCGCATCCGCGGTGCGTCGGGTGCCCCGAAGCGCAGCGCGTTCAGGTTCGCGACCGGCCGCGCGCCCATCGTGAAGACATCCCGCAGGATGCCGCCGACGCCGGTTGCGGCCCCCTGGTAGGGCTCGATGAAGGAGGGGTGGTTGTGGCTCTCCATCTTGAAGATCGCCGCCAGCCCGTCGCCGATCGCGATGACGCCGGCATTCTCGCCGGGCCCGTGGATCACCCAGGGCGCCACCGTCGGAAGCTGCCGCAGCCAGACCCGCGACGACTTGTAGGAGCAGTGCTCGCTCCACATCACCGAGAAGATGCCGAGCTCGGTCAGCGACGGCACCCGCCCGAGGATCGCCAGCACGCGCTCGTACTCGTCTGGCTTCAGGCCGAACTCGGCCGAGAGTTGCGCGGCGCGCTCGGGCGCGAGAGGGGCCGGGGCGGACATGCCCGCCTTCTCCGCCCGCCCCGCCGCCTTGTCCAGCGCGGCCCTACCTGGCGCCGAGGCTGAACTCGTATTTCAGCGCGAGCCCGACCTGCCAGCGCGGCGAATCACGGTTGAGCCCCGCGCCCCCGAGGACCGCGAGCGACACATCCCCGAAGCTCCGCTGGAACCCCGCCTCGACCACGCTCCGGTCCCGCTCCCCGCGATCGCCGGTTTCCTGCGCATAGGCGAGGACCGCGAAGAGGTCGTCGGCCAGCACCCGGCTGACCGCCGCGCCGAGCCGGTAGCCGTGCCGCCGCTCCTCCGATCCCGGCTCGGGGCGGACCAGCAGCCCCGCATTGAGGTGCAGGCCGGTCGCGCCGGGCCCGCGCCCGGTCGTGCGGCTCACCAGCGCCGAGACCTCGCCCAGCGCGCTCTCGCCGCCCGGCCCGGTGGGGACCGTCATCTCGCCGAACAATGCGAGGGCCGGCCGCCAGCCCGCCTCTTCCGCCACCAGCCAGCGCAGGCCCGGCGTGACGCTGCCGCGCCCGGCGTCGCTGGCGTCGCCGAACACCTGCGCCGCGTCGAAGCGCAGCTCGAGCGCGTCGGTCAGCCCGTAGCGGAAACCCGGCCCGACCTCGAAGCCGTCCCGCCCGTCGCGCCCACGTTCCCAGCGCGTGACGCCGAGGAGCTGCAGCTCGCCGCGGTCGCGCACCGTCGCCGTCCGCACCGCAAAGGGGGTGTCCGCGCCGGGTCTCGTCCGCTCCTGCGCCGGCGCCTGCTCCGCCACCAACGCGGCGAGCCCGATCCCGATCATCGCCCGCCGCATCGCGCCCCTCCCGGTCGCGGCGGCAACGGCCGGCCGCGGGCGGGGTTGCCGGGCGGCGAGGCGCCGGCTTCAGCGACCGATGCTCAGGCCGCGGTCAGCGTCTCCACCAGCGAGGTGAACATCGGCAGCCCGTCCTCGCCGCCCATCAGCCCGTCCACCAGGTCCTCCGGGTGCGGCATCAGGCCGCAGATGCGGAGGTTGGGGGAGAGGATGCCGGCGATGTTGTCGCGCGCGCCGTTGCGGTTGGCGGCCTCCGTCACCTCGCCGCCTGGCGTGCAGTAGCGGAAGGCGACGAGGTTCTCGCCGACCAGCCGTGCGTGGGTCGCGTCGTCGCAGAAGAAGTTGCCGTCGCCATGCGCCATCGGCGCGCGGAACACCGCGCCGGCCTGCCAATGCGCGGTGAAGGGCGTGCCCGCGCGCTCCACGCGCATGTGGCAATCCATGGAGAGGAAGCGCAGCGACGCGTTGCGAAGCAGTGCGCCGGGCAGCAGCCCGGCCTCGCAGAGGATCTGGAACCCGTTGCACACGCCGAGCACATGCCCGCCGCGTGCCGCGAAATCCGCGACCGCGCGCATCACCGGCGACTGCGCCGCCATCGCGCCGCAGCGGAGGTAGTCGCCATAGGAAAAGCCCCCCGGCAGCACGACCAGATCGGTGCCGGCGGGCAACATCGCTTCGCGATGGAACAGCATGGTCGGGCGCCGCCCGGTCGCGCGTTCCAGCGCGATCGCCATGTCGCGCTCGCGGTTCGTGCCGGGGAAGACGATGACGACGGCGCGCAAGCTCAACCCCCCTGCCACACCCGCAGCCAGTTCAACCCGCCGATCACCAGCAGCGTCACCACCACCGCGATCGCCGCCGCCGTCACCCAGCGGTCAATGCTGCGCTTGCCGCGCGCCAGCAGGTCGCCGCGCTTGGCCTGCGCGACCTGCGGCAGCCGGCCTTCGCGCCAGCGCAGCCCCATCGCGATCAGCACGGTCAGCACCGCAACGATGAGGACGGAGGCCTTGACCATGGCGGCTCAGGCGAGCTCCACGCGGAAGCTCTCGATCACCGTGTTGGCCAGCAGCCGCCGCGCCATCTCCTCCGCCGCGGCCCTGGCCTTCGCGGGATCGGTCTCCGTCAGCTCCACCTCGATCACCTTCCCGGCACGAACCTCGCCCACACCTGCGAAGCCCAAGCCCTCCAGCGCATGCCCGATCGCCTTGCCCTGCGGATCGAGCACGCCGGCCTTCGGCATCACAAACACTCTCGCCTTCACTGGACCGTCTCCGGCCCCTTCATGTCCCGCACGCCCGCTTCCGGCAGGATGCCGAGGCGCCGCGCCACCTCCTGGTAGCCCTCCTCCACCTTGCCGAGGTCGCGGCGGAAGCGGTCCTTGTCCATCTTCTCGCCGGTCTTCGCGTCCCACAGCCGGCAATTGTCGGGGCTGATCTCGTCGGCAAGGACGATCCGCATGTCCTCGTTCTCCCACAGCCGGCCGAACTCCAGCTTGAAGTCCACCAGGCTGATCCCGACGCCCAGGAAGAGGCCGGAGAGGAAGTCGTTGATGCGCAGCGTCAGCGCGACGATGTCGTCAATGTCCTGCGTGCTCGCCCAGCCGAAGCAGGTGATGTGCTCCTCGCTCACCATCGGGTCGTTGAGCCCGTCGTTCTTATAGTAGAACTCGATGATCGAGCGCGGCAGCCGCGTGCCTTCCTGGATGCCGAGCCGCGTGCTCAGGCTGCCGGCGGCGACGTTGCGCACCACGCATTCCAGCGGGATGATCTCGACCTCGCGGATGAGCTGCTCGCGCATGTTCAGGCGGCGGATGAAGTGGGTGGGCACGCCGATCTCGTTCAGCCGCGTCATCAGGTATTCGCTGATGCGGTTGTTCAGCACGCCCTTGCCGGTGATGATGCCCTTCTTCTGCGCGTTGAAGGCGGTGGCATCGTCCTTGAAGTACTGGACGAGGGTGCCGGGCTCCGGACCCTCGAAGAGGATCTTCGCCTTCCCCTCATAGACCTGACGGCGGCGCGCCATGGCGGTGGGAACTCCTGATCTCAGCCGCGCAGCCGGGCCGCGCGGGCCCCGGAGGGCTACGGCTGGGGCGCGCCCCGTGGGAATGTCGCCGGGGCTATAGCAGGCAGGGGCCGGCCGCGTCACGCCGGCCCGCCGCTCCTGCCATGCCCGCCTCCGCCAAGCCCGTCCGGCCGCGGCGAGCAGGCCGGTCGTCGCGTCGTGCTCAAGCGGGGCCGAGGGCAACCTCCCGGAAGCGGCCGGGGGCGGGGCGCCCGGCGCAGAAGCGCCAGCGTCGCCCTCCATCGGCCCCCAGCGCAACCAGGCTGGAGCAGACGGTCCCGAATCTTCGACGGGCGGCACGTTCAGGGCCGCCCCGATGCCCTCGGCTCCGAAGCCGTCATCGGCCAGCAGAGCCTCCCAAGCGGCCCAGTCGTCGCGATCCGGATCGGGCGGGGGCGCGGCGCGGAAGCGGGGCAGGTGCCGCACGATGCGCGGGCTCGCACCGTCATTCGGGTCATGCGCGGTGACCATCGTCACGCCGGCTGGCAGGTCCAGCGCCTCGGGCCTGCCGGCGCCGCGGCCGCGCAGGAACACGGCGCGCTCCCGATCGGCCACGACCATGTTGAAGGGCCGCCATGCGCCGGCATCGAGCGCGAGGACGCGGCCGGTTGCCTCGCCCGCCGTTCCGCCTTCCACGGCGAGCAGCGGAAGCTCGCCGCGCGAGCGCTTGCCCGGTGCGGGTCCGAGGCTGCCGGGCCGGTTCAGCACGGCGGCGACCAGGCCGCCCCGCATCGCCATCCAGGTCCCACCGCCCAACCGGTCGCGCCCGCCGACGATGCCCGGCCAATGGTCGCCCGGTGGATCCCAGGCGCGGTCAAGGCGCTCGTCGCGGTGGGCTGCCAGCATCGCCGGCCAGGGGTGCCCCGGCCGGCGCAGGACGACGACGGTGCACACTCCCGCCGGGTGCTCAGAACCGGAAGTAGAGCCCCACGCCGGGCGGCGGCGGGCGACGATGATATCGCGGCGGCGGCGCGTAGTACACTGGCGGCGGCGGCGCGTAGTACACCGGCGGGGGCGGGCGGCGGTAGTAGCCCGGGGGCGGCCCGTAGTAGCGCGGCGGCGGGCCGTAGTACGCCGGCGGCGGGCCGTAGTAGCCGCGATCCCAGCCGATGGTCAGGACCTCCGGCCCGGACTCGGCGGCCTTCTGCGCGGCCGCGGGCTGCGCCCCGGCCAGGGCCGCGCCGAGCGCCAAGGCCGGCAGGACTGCCCGGGACAGAATGGTCAGGAAGCGCATCGAAACCGACCTCCTCATGCGTGCCAGTATATAGTCGCCACCTGTGGCCGGTTCGGGGCAGGACCGGGGCAGGGCGTCACGGTCCGCCGGGCGGCCGTGCTCAAGCTTGCGCGAGCACCCGGTCGAAGATGGCGTCCACGGCGCCGAAGTCGCGCGCCGGATCCATCGCGCGGGCCAGCGCCGCCGCGTCCAGCCGGGCCGTGACCTCGGCATCCGCGAGGAGGTTCGCCGCGAAGTCGCGCGCGCCCGGCTGACCCAGAGCCGTCCAGGTCGCCATCGCCGCGCGCTGCACCGCGGCATATGCGGCCTCCCGGCTCATGCCCGAAGCGGTCAGCGCGAGCAGCACCTTCTGCGAATGCACGACGCCGCCGAGCGACTCCAGGTTCGCCTTCATCCGCTCGGGATGAACGGTCAGCTTCGCCATCATCCCGGCCGCGCGGGCCAGCGCGAAGTCGAGCGTGACGGTCGCGTCCGGCGCGATCATCCGTTCCACGCTCGAATGGCTGATGTCCCGCTCGTGCCACAGCGCGACATTCTCCAGCGCCGGCACCGCGTAGCCCCGCACGATCCGCGCGAGGCCTGTCAGGTTCTCGCTCAGCACGGGGTTGCGCTTGTGCGGCATGGCGGAGGAGCCCTTCTGGCCCGGGTGGAAATACTCCTCCGCCTCCCGCACCTCGCTGCGCTGCAGGTGCCGCACCTCCGTCGCCAGCCGCTCGATGCCCGATGCCACCACGGCCAGCGCGCAGAAGAAGGCCGCGTGGCGATCGCGCGGGATGACCTGGGTGGAGACCGGCTCCACCGCCAGCCCGAGGCGGCGCGCCACATGCGCCTCCACGCGCGGGTCCACGCTGGCGAAGGTGCCGACCGGGCCGGAGATCGCACAGGTCGCGACCTCGGCCCGCGCCGCCGCCAGCCGGTCCCGCCCGCGCCGGAACTCCGCCCAATGGCCGAGCAGCTTCAGGCCGAAGGTCGTCGGCTCCGCATGGATGCCGTGGCTGCGGCCGATGGTGGGCGTGTGCCTGTGCTCGACCGCCCGCGCCCGCAGCGCGTCGAGCAGCGCGTCCGTGTCGGCGATCAGCAGGTCCGCGGCGCGGGCGAGCTGCACGGCGAGGCAGGTATCCAGCACGTCGGAGCTGGTCAGCCCCTTGTGCATGAACCGCGCCTCCTCCCCGATCCCTTCGCCGAGCCAGGTGAGGAAGGCGATCACGTCGTGGCGGGTCTCGCGCTCGATCGCCTCGATACGGTCGAGATCGGCCGGCGTGATGCGCGCCACGCGCGCGGCGCCGCGCTCCCGGATGGCGGTCGCCGCATCGCGCGGCACCGTGCCGAGCTCGGCCATCGCCTCGGCGGCCAGCGCTTCGATCTCGAACCAGATCGCGAAGCGGGTCTCGGGTGACCAGATCGCGGCCATCTCGGGCCGGCTGTAGCGGGGGATCATCGCGCGGGTCCGTGCTGCCGGTCGCGTCTTCGCGCAAGGGGCGCCCAGTTGACAAGCCGGCAGCGCCGGGACGGATTATGGCCCGACCCCGGGAGCAGGCTTCGCCGCAGATGGACCTATCGTCATTCGGGCCGGAGCTCGTTGCTCTCGGCCAAGTGCTCTTCATTGACATCGTCCTGGCCGGCGACAACGCGATCGTGGTCGGCATGGCCGCGGCGGGGTTGCCGGCCGATCAGCGGCGCAAGGCGATCATCTGGGGCATCGCGGCCGCGACGGTGATGCGCATCGGCTTCGCCTCCATCACGGTGCAGCTCCTCTCCATCGTCGGCATCGTCTTCGCCGGCGGCCTGCTGCTGCTGTGGGTGTGCTGGAAGATGTATCGCGAGCTGCGCGAGGGCAGCGGCAGCCACGCGGAGACCGACCAGCGCGAGGGCGTCGAGGCGATCGAGGGCGGCGCCGCGCCGGGCGCGCCGCGCAAGACGCTGCGCCAGGCGATCACGCAGATCCTCGTCGCCGACGTGTCCATGAGCCTCGACAACGTGCTCGCCGTGGCCGGCGCGGCGCGCGAGCACCCGTACATCATGATCATCGGCCTCGCCTTCTCGGTGATCCTGATGGGCGTCGCCGCGACGCTGATTGCGAAGCTGCTGGAGAAGCACCGCTGGATCGCCTGGGTCGGCCTGCTGGTCATCCTCTACGTGTCCCTCAGCATGATCTGGGAAGGCTGGCACCAGATCGGCGAGGCGATGGCGGCGGGAGGCTGACGCATGCGCGGGGGGATCGGCGCGGCGCTGCTCGCCGCGGCGCTGGCCGGCTGCGGCCAGGGCGGCCAGGGGGGGCAGCAGCGCGCGGCATCGCCGGCGGTGCCGCTGGACCAGGCGGCCGCACGCCTGCCGGCGAGCGTCGCGGGCTTCGACCGCGGCGGCACGACCTGGGACGAGCGGGAGCGGCCGGGCCTCGGCGTGAGCGTGGACTATGCCGGGCCGGCCCGCGCGGCGGTCGCGACCGTCACGCTCTACGACCGCGGCAGCGGCGCGGTGGAGCCGCGCCTGCCCGCCGAGTTCTCCTCCGCGGTCGGCGACGTGGTCGCGGCGGCGGGCACGCGCACCAGCCAGCAGATCGCCGAGCGCGAGCGGCGCGAGGTGCCGGTGCCCGGCGGCGCCCCGCTGTCCTGCTCCCTGCTGGAGGGGACGTATGGCCGGCAGGAGGTCCGCACGCTGCTCTGCCTCGGCTCGGCGGCCGGCCGGTTCCTGAAAGTGCAGGTGACCTCGCCGGCGCGGCAGGTCCGGCCGGTGGACCCGCTTCCCTTCGTGGTCGGCGTGACGCAGGCGGCGCGGGGCGCGTAGACGGCTCCTCGGCTGCCAACACCACGGTCGTTGCGGTTCCCGCCCAGGCCTGTGCCGCCGCGACGCGGTATGGAAAGCTCCCGCCCGGAGGGACATGCCATGACCGCGACCGGCCACGCCCACGCGACCCGCCGCACCGTCCTCGCCGCCGGCGGCGCGCTCCTCGCGGCGCCCGCGCGGGCGCAGCAGGCGGCGGCCGAAAGCTGGGTCGCGAGCTGGGCCGCGTCCGCCCACGGCCCGTACCCGTCCGGCAACCCGAGCGCCCAACCCGACCAGTCCTTCGCCTTCCCGAACCCTGCCGAAGGCGCTGCGAACCAGAGCCTGCGCATGATGCTGCGCCCCGATCTGTGGGGGCGCGCCGCGCGCGTGCGGTTCACGAACGCCTTCGGCAGCCTCCCGCTGAGCGTCGCCGACGCCTTCCTCGGCCTGCAAGGCGTCGGCGGTAACCTCGCCATCGGCACCAACCGTCCGATCACCTTCGGCGGTGCGCGCCAGGCCGTCGTGCCGCCGGGCGAGACGCTGTGGAGCGATGCCGTGGAGCTGCCCTTCGTCCGTGCCGCCGACGACCCGCTGCTCGCGGGCCGCCGCCTCGCCGTCAGCTTCCGCGTCCCGAGCGCCACCGGCCCGATGACCTGGCACGCGAAGTCGCTCACGACGAGCTACGTCACGGCGCCCGGCGCCGGCCCGCGCGGCGCCGAGGAGGACGATGCGAACTTCCCCTTCACCACCGCATCCTGGTTCTTCGTGGACATGCTGGACATGCGCGCGCCCGCCGGCACGCGCGCGGTCTGCTGCTTCGGCGATTCCATCACCGACGGTACGAACACCACGATGAACGGCGACGATCGCTGGCCCGACGTGCTGGCCCGCCGTCTGCGCGCGCGGCACGGCACGCGCGTTGCCGTGGTGAATGCCGGCATCGGCGGCAACCGCGTGCAGAGCCCGCCGGCGTACAACACCGCCGAGCCGCTTCCCGGCGGCCCCTCCGCGCTGCAACGGCTCGACCGCGACGTGCTGCAGCTCTCCGGCGTCGCCACCGTGATCTGGATGGAGGGCATCAACGACATCAGCGTCGGCGCGACGCCCGAGCAGATCATCGCCGGCTTCGCGGAGGGTGTCCGCCGCCTGCGGGAGCGCGGGCTGCGCGTCGTCGGCGCCACCCTCACGACCGCACTCGGCTTCAGCGGTCCGCACGGAACGCCTGACGCCGATGCCCGACGACGCGCGGTGAACGAATGGGTCCGTGCGCCCGGCCACTTCGATGCGTTGGCCGACGTCGACGCGGTGACGCTCGACGCCGCCACGGGCGCGCTGCGCCCGGAGTTCATCCCGAACAGCACGATCGGCGGCCCCGGCGACCGGCTGCATCCGAACCGCGCGGGCCTGCTGGCGATGGGCATGGCGGTGCCGCTCGACGCGCTGGGTCTCTGAGCGCACCCGGCCGGGGCCGGTGCCGCCCCCAACCACACCCTCCTCCGCGAGCGCGGCGGAGGGAGCAGGTCACGCGTCCACCTCCTCCTCGTCCAGCTTCGCCGCGTTCTCCTGGATGAAGCGGAAGCGGAGCTCGGGCTTGCGGCCCATCAGCGCCTCGATCAGGTCGCTGGTCTTGGCGCGATCCTCGGTGGGGAGGACGACCTGGAGCAGCGTGCGGCGCTTCGGGTCCATCGTGGTTTCCTTCAGCGACGCCGGCGGCATCTCGCCGAGGCCCTTGAAGCGGCTGACATCCACCTTCGCGCCGGACTTGAACTCCCGCTTGATCAGCCGCTCCCGGTCCGCGTCGTCCTTCGCGTAGACGGTCTTGCCCGCGGTTTGCAGGCGATACAGCGGCGGCTGGGCGAGGTAGATGCGGCCGCCGCGCACGAGCTCCGGCAGCTCCTTGTAGAAGAAGGTCATCAGCAGGGCGGCGATGTGGGCGCCGTCCACGTCGGCATCCGTCATGATGACGACGCGGCCGTAGCGCAGGCGGTCGAGGCTGAAGCGGTCGCCGACGCCGCAGCCCAGCGCCTCGATCAGGTCGCGCAGCTCGGCATTCGCGCGCAGCTTGTCGGCGGAGGCGCTGGCGACGTTCAGGATCTTGCCGCGCAGCGGCAGCACCGCCTGGGTTTCCCGGTCGCGCGCCTGCTTCGCGCTGCCGCCGGCGCTGTCGCCCTCGACGAGGAAGATCTCGGTGCCGTCGGCGCTCTCGCGCGAGCAGTCGGCGAGCTTGCCGGGCAGGCGGAGCTTGCGCGTCGCGCTCTTACGCGGCGTGTCCTTCTGCTCCTTGCGGCGGATGCGCTCCTCCGCGCGATCCACCGCCCAGGCGAGGAGATTGCCGGCGGTGGTGGGATCGCCGGCGAGCCAGTGGTCGAAGTGGTCGCGCAGCCCGGCCTCGACCAGGCGCGCGGCCTCCGGCGAGGTGAGCCTGTCCTTCGTCTGGCCCTGGAATTGCGGGTCCCGGACGAAGACGCTGAGCATCCCGGCCAAGCCGCCGAGCAGGTCTTCGGCGGTGACGGTCGCCGCGCGCTTGTCGCGCTTCAGCTCGCCATAGGCGCGCAGGCCCTTGGTGAGCGCGGCGCGCAGCCCGGCCTCGTGGGTGCCGCCCTGCGGGGTCGGGATGGTGTTGGCGTAGGTATTGAGGAAGCCGTCGCCGCCCTCCAGCCAGGTCAGCGCCCATTCGCAGCGGCCGGCGCCCTCGGGGAAGGTCAGCTCGCCGGACCAGGGGGCGGGCACAACCTGGGCGCGAGATTCGATGCTCGCGGAGAGGAAATCGGACAAACCCCCGGGGAAGTGGAGGACGGCCTCGGCCGGGGTGTCGGTGCCGGCGACGAGCTTCGGATCGCAGCGCCAGCGGATCTCGACGCCGCGGAACAGGTAGGCCTTGGACCGGCAGAGCCGGTGCAGCCGGCCGGGGGCGAAGTGCAGGCGGCCGAAGATGTCGGGGTCGGGCCGGAAGCGCACGGTCGTGCCGCGGCGATTGTGGATCGGGCCGAGGTTCTTGAGCTTCTGGACGGGCTTGCCGCGTTCGAAGGCGTGGCCGAAGAGAGTCCGGTCGCGCGCGACCTCCACCTCCATCCGCTCCGACAGGGCGTTGACCACGGACGAGCCGACGCCGTGCAGGCCGCCGGAGGTGTCATAGGCCTTGCCGCCGAACTTGCCGCCCGAATGCAGGGTGGTGAGGATGACCTCCAGCGCCGAGAGCTTCGGGAACTTGGGATGCGGGTCCACCGGGATGCCGCGCCCGTTGTCGCGCACGGTCAGCCAGTTGTCGGCTTCCAGCGTGACCTCGATGAAGTCGGCGTGGCCGGCCACCGCCTCGTCCATGGCGTTGTCGAGCACCTCGGCGGCCAGGTGGTGCAGGGCGTTCTCGTCGGTGCCGCCGATGTACATGCCGGGCCGCCGGCGGACGGGTTCGAGGCCTTCCAGAACCTCGATGTCCTTGGCGGAGTATCCGGTGTCGCCCGCGCTCATGGCGGGTGCGCCGCCCTTCAGGCGACGGCCGCCGAACAGATCGTTCATGCTGTGTTCTTCCCCTGGGGGCCAAGATAGCGAGGGGGGGAGCCGCACACAACCGAGACCGCGGGAGTCGGCGCAAGTGCAAACTGCGCGGGCTCTGGCGCCGGTCATCTTCCCGTCAGCCTCTCGCAATGGTGCAACGAGTCCGACTACATGCGCGCTTCGGGTGCCCGCCCGCGTCCTGGACGAACCGACATGCGCTGGAGTTCCCTCGCCGCAATCCTGCTGCTCGCCGCCTGCGATGACGCGCCGCAGGCCCGGCAGCGCGCGGCGGTGCCCGAGGCCAAGCCGGCGGTTTCGCCCCGCGAGACGGCGGCGTTGCAGGCCGCGGAGGAGCGCGTGCGCGCGCGGCTGCGGGCGGAGGGGCCGCTGACGCTCCGCGCGGTCGCGGTGCATCGCCAGGCGCTGGCGGACACGGTGGCGGTCTGCGGCCAGGTGAATGCGAGCGGCCGCGGCGACGAGCCCTTCATCCCCTTCGTGGCGGTGGTCGGGTTCGAGGGCGAGGCTGCGGCGCGGACCGAATTCCACTTCGCCGGGACCTCGCCCGAGGCGACGCGGGTCTATTTCGAAATGGTGGATCGCTGCCACGACGGCGGTGGGCCGGTGACCACGCGGGCCATGGGCCGGCCGCTGCCGCCGGCGCCGGTCGGCCTGCCGCGCGAGGCGGAGCCGGGGCTGGTGGCGACCGGGGCCGCGTTCCCGCCCGGCATCGCGGGCGGCGGCGGCGCGCCGGGCAGCGTCGCCTTCGGCAGCGTCGTGACCAGCCTGCGCTCGCCGGCGAACCTGCGCGCGGCGCCGTCGGGCGGTGGGGCCGTGCTGCGCACGGTGCCGCGCGGATCCGCGTTGCAGGTGTTCGGGGAAGCGCCGGGCGGGTGGCTCCAGGTCGGCGACGGGGAGCCATGGGGGTGGGTGCATGGCTCGCTGATCGAGCCGAGGTGAGGGCGCGAAAGGCTGCGCGGGCTGGCATCGGGGCATCCGGCAGGTGGGCGCCCGTTTTCGCGGCGGCGATACGGGAAGCTCAGGACGTGCGCGCGTCGGGAAGGGACTTCCCCCACCCTGACCCTCCCCCGCAAGTGCGAGGGAGGGAACGGCTCCTCCTACCGCTCCGCGGTCGCTTCCAGCATCCACACGGCCTTGTCGAGGTTCTGCGAGACGTTCGTCAGCAGATCGGCGGTGTCGGCGTCGCCGGCCTCGTCGGTGGTCTCGATGCCCTCGCGCGTGGACTTCGCGACGGCGCCGTAGCGCTTCAGGAGCTGCTCGACATGCTCGTGCCCCATGCGGAGCTCGATCGGATACGGCTCCAGCCGGGTATGGCCGGGGACGTGCTGGCTGACGCCGATCGCCGTGCCGCCGAGCTGCACCAGCCGCTCCGCGACTTCGTCAATGTCCTTCTCCAGCGTCTCGTAGAAGGTCTGGAACAGCTCGTGCAGCGAGTGGAACTGCGGGCCCTTTACGTTCCAATGGGCGTGGCGCGTGGTGTTGTAGAGGTCAATGCTGTCGGTCAGGCAGCCCTGCAGCACGCCGATCGAGGTCTTCTTGGCGTTGTCCTGCAAGTCGTTCGCGCTCTTCGGCATGGCGGTGTCTCCTGGCATCGGGGTCCGGCCGGGAACGTGGGGACGGGCGCCTTCGTTGCACCCTTCATCGAATCATGCCGGGCATGACGTTCAGGTAGCGCGCCGCCTCGGGCGGGGCTGCGCCGCGGTGGAGGGAGCCGGCACGGGCCAAGGCGGCGCGGTCGGCGTCGGTCAGGCGCTCGGCCTCGCGCAGGTGCTCGGTCCAGTTCTCGGCGATCCACAGCTCCACCCAGCACTCGGGGTGCGCCACGTCCTCGTACAGCCGCCAGGCGAGCGCGCCGGAGCGCAGGCGGACGCCCCGGCATTCGGCCATCGCGGCGAGGAAGGCGGCGCGGTCGGCGGGGTTGATCGCGTAGCGCACCACCTCGAGCACGCGGCGTTCCTCGGTCAGCAGGGGCACGAGGACGGGATCGGCCGGCTCCGGCGCGGGCGGCGGGCCAGGGGTGGCCGTCTCGGCGGCGGAGCCGGCCTGTTCCAGGGAGAGGCGCCGCACCGCGAGCGCGCCGATGCCGCACGCGGCGCCAAAGAGCGAGAGGGCGGCGGGCAGGCCCAGCACCTCTCCCGCCCAGCCGCCGCCGATGGTGCCGAGCGCCAGCGCGCCGAACGTCGCGACCTGGTAGATGCCGAGCGCCCGCGCGCGCACCCAGGCCGGGCAGGCGAGCTGGGCGGCGGCCTGGAGCGTGGAGGCCCCGGCGATCCAGGCCAGCCCGAAGCCGGCCATGGCCAGCAGCGCGAGCGCGGGATGGCTCGCGTGGCCGAGGAGCGCGAGACAGGCGCCGCCGCCGATGCAGGCCGCCACCACCAGGCGATCGCGATCGAGCCGGGCGCGGATCGCCGGCAGGGCGAAGCCGCCCGAGACCGCGCCCACGCCCATCGCCGCGAGGGTTGCGCCGTACCATTCGGGGCCGAGATGCAGCCCCTCCCGCACCACCAGCGGCAGCAGGCCCCAGATCGCGGCGAGGAAGCCGAAGAAGACGCAGGCGCGGATCGTCGCGGCGCGCAGCGGCGGGCTGTTGCGCACGAAGCCCAGGCCGGCGCGCATGGCGGAGATGAAGTGCTCCTTCGGCAGGCTCCGCCGCGGCTCATCGCGCCGCCAGGCCAGCAGGGCCGCGATGACGATGAGGAAAGCGGCGGCGTTGAGCGCGAAGGTCGCCTGCGGGCCGGCGAGCGCCACGAGGAGCCCGCCGATCGCCGGCCCGACGGCGCGGCTGAGGTTGAAGCCGATGCCGTTCAGCACGATCGCGCCGGTCAGGTCCGTGCGCGGGACGAGTTCGGGCGTGGTGGCCTGCCAGGCGGGCGAGGCCGCGGCGGTGCCCATGCCGAGCGCGAAGGTCAGCGCCAGCAGCCCCCAGGCGCCGAGCCCGCCGGACCAGGTGAGCAGCGCGAGGAGGAGCGCGGCGGCCGCCATCCAGCCCTGCGTGACCAGCAGGAACATGCGCCGGTCCAGGATATCGGCGAGCGCCCCGGCAGGCATGGCGAGCAGGAACACGGGCAGCAGCGCGGCAACCTGGACGAGGCTGACCATGAGCGGCGAGGGCGCGAGCGAGGTCATCAGCCAGCCCGCGCCGGTGTTCTGCATCCACATGCCCGTGTTCGCGGCGAGATTGGCGAGCCAGAGCAGCCGGAAGGCGGGGTGCCGGAGCGGCGTGAGGGCGGCGGGGAGGGGCATGGAGGCGGGAGCTTCGCAGGCGCGGGGAGCGAGCGCAAAGCGAAGGGGTGGGGTTGCAGGGGCTGGCTGGCGGAGGGTCGCTCGTGGCTCCCCCACCCCGGCCAGCCTGCGTAAGCGGCTGCGCAACTCCGGCGTCCGACGCCTCTGGCGTCGAACCCCCCGCGAAAGCGGGGGAGGGAGACGTACTACAGGGTGCGGAGGAGCTCGGTGATGGTGTGGGGGGTGGGGCGGAAGGGGGTGCGGGCGGAGGGGAAGGGGGTGCCGGCGGCGGCGGCGAGGCGCAGCTCCCGCGGCGTGCAGCCATAGGCGCGGCGGAACATGCGGCTGAAGCTCGAGCCGTCGAACAGCCCGACATCGGCGGCGATGCGGCCGACGGTGCGGCGGTCCTTCGCGTCCGACAGGGCGACGTGCGCGGCGCGCAGGCGCTCCGCCTGAATATAGGCCGCGACGCCGCCGAGCGGCTCCATCTGCCGGTAGAGCTGGGACCGCGACATGCCGGCGAGGCGCGCGAGGCGGAGCGGGCCGAAGGTGGCGGAGCCGAGATTGGCCTGGACGATGCGGCGGATGCGTGCGCCGTGCACGACGTCGGCGGCATCGTCGCGCCGCGTCCCGCTGCCGGACAGCAGCGCGGCGCGCAGCATGGCGAAGGTGGCATCGGCCAGCGCCGGGCCGTCCTCCGCGCGCACGGCTGCGCCTGCCGGCGCTGCTGCTCGCCCTGGTGCTGGCGGGCTGCGCGAGCATCGCGCGGCTGCCGCCGCCGGCGCCGCAGGCAACGCTCGACCTGCCCCCGCTCGGCGTGCCGAACGGGCGCTTCTGGATTGACGGCGACCCGGCGCCGATGGAGCGGGAGGTCGCGGCGGTCCTCGCGCGGCGCGCCGCGGCGCGCTCGGCGATTTCGGCAGGGGCGGCGGGGGCCACCAGCTACCTCGCACTGTCGGGTGGCGGCGACAACGGGGCGTTCGGCGCCGGGCTGCTGGTGGGCTGGACGGCCTCCGGCACGCGGCCGGAATTCGACGTGGTGACGGGAATCTCGGCCGGCGCGCTCATCGCGCCCTTCGCCTTCCTCGGCCCCGACTACGACGACGAGCTGACGGAGCTGTTCACCCAGCTCTCGCCGGCGGACGTCATCATCTTCGGCCGGCTGATCGGCGCGGTGCTGTTCGGCGAGGCGCTGGCCGACACCTCCCCGCTCTCGCGCCTGATCGCGCGCTATGCGGATGAGCGGATGATGGCGGCGATCGCGGCGGAACACGCGAAGGGCCGGCTGCTGCTGATCGGCACCACGAATCTCGACCTGCAACGGCCGGTGATCTGGAACATCGGCGCGCTGGCCGCGAGCGGGCAGCCCGAGGCGCTGCCGCTGTTCCGGCAGATCCTGCTCGCCTCCGCCTCGATCCCCGGGGCCTTCCCGCCGGTGCTGATCAGCGTCGAGAACGAGGGGCAGCGCTTCCAGGAGATGCACGTGGATGGCGGCGCCTCGACGCAGGTGTTCCTCTATCCCGCTTCGCTCGACCTGCGGTTCAGGCCGAGGTCCGGCGAACCACTGCGGCAGCGCACGGCCTGGGTGATCCGCAACGGGCGGATGGACGTGCAGGGCGCGAACACCGGGCGCAGCATCTTCAGCATCGCGCGGCGGTCGGCGGAGACGCTGCTGCACTTCAGCGGCATCGGCGACATCAACCGCATCTGGCTGACGACCGCGCGCGACGGCGTGGCGTTCCGGCTGGCGGTGATCGGCAACGACTTCAACGCGCCGCGGGCGGAACCCTTCGACCGCGAGTTCATGCGCGCGCTGTTCGCCTATGGCGAGGCGCAGGGGCGGTCCGGCACCGCCTGGTTCGAGCGGCCACCTGGTATCCGCGTGCTGGAGCCTGATGCGACGCGGGAACGATGAGGGAGGATGCGATGCGGATCACGCAGGTTGCACTGGCGCTGACGCTGCTTGCCGGGCCGGCCCTGGCACAGGCGAGCGACGCGGCGGACCGCGCGCTGCTGGCGGCGCTGTCGCCGCAGATGCGCGCTGAAGTGGAAAGCCGCATGCGCGGCGGCGGGCAGCGCGTGCACGAGATCGCGGACACCATCCTGCTCAACAAGATCTCGCTGGCCTTCGCGACGCGGCGCATCGTGGCGACGGATTACGCGAAGGGCGTGGCGGTGGTGGAAGCGGCGGACGGCTCGCTGCGGGCGGTGCGGTTCGACGTGCTGACGCTGGAGCTGCGGCCGGGCTGAGGCGGCCCGCCTACTCCTCCTCGCGGTCCTGCGGGCAGTGCGCGGCGCGGCGCTGCTGGAGCGCGCTGCGCAGCGCGGCGTAGGGGTCGAGGGACTCCGCGTCGAGCCGCGACAGCGCGTCATGCGCGCCGTCATAGGCCAGGAACGCGTCGGCGCCCTGCCAGCCGGCGACGGGCGCGGCGCCGAGGCCGCCCGCGATCAGCGAGGTGACGGCGAAGGCCGCGCCGGCGTCGCGCAGCGTCGTCGGGCCGAGGACGGGCAGCACGAGGTAGGGGCCGCTCGGGACCCCCCAGGCGCAGGCGGCCTCGCCGGGGCTCATGCGGCGGGGGGCATAGCCGCGCTCGGCGGCCGCATCGTGCCAGCCGCCGAGGCCGAGCGTGGTGTTGAGGCCGAAGCGCGCCAGCGCATGGCCGGCAAGCGCGGCATCGCCGGCGGCCAGGCCGCTGAGCGCGGTGACGGGCTCACCGAGGTTGGCGACGGTGCGGCCGAGCCCCATGCGGATGCCGGGCGGGACGTGGGTGCGCCAGAGTTCGGCGGCGGGGCCGAGGACATGCACGCGCAGCACCGTGTTGAAGGCGTGGATGCGCCGGTTCGCGGGCTCCAACGGGTCGGTCGCCGCCACGACCGGCGCGGGAAGGGCGAGGAGGCCGAGCAGGGCGAGGCGAGCGGCGCGCATCGCGCGATCCTACGCGGTCAGTTTCAGCAGCGCGATGCCGGACGCGATGAGGGCGATGCCGGCGAAGCGCGCCGCCGTCGCCGGTTCGCCCAGCACCAGCATGCCGAAGGCGGCGGTGCCGACCGCGCCGATGCCGGTCCAGACGGCGTAGGCGGTGCCGACCGGCAGCGCCCGCAAGGCCAGGCCGAGCAGGACGATGCTGCCGGCCATGGCCGCGAGGGTGAGGACCGTCGGCCAGAGGCGCGTGAAGCCCTCGGTGGATTTCAGGCCGACCGCCCAGCAGATCTCGAGCAGGCCGGCGATGGTAAGGAGGATCCAGGGCATCTCGGGGCTCAGGCGGCGAAGCGGCGGAGGACGTTTTCGAGGAGGCGGGAGACGCCGCCTTCGAACGCGCGGCCGTCCCACAGGCTGCCGCAGAAGGTAATGGAGCCGACGGAGAAGACCTGGCCGCCGCCGGGCACGCGGAACCAGACGATCTCCGCGCGCTTCAACGCATCCGGCTGCTCGCCGTTCACGGTGCGGATGTGGGAGAGCAGCTCCTCCGCCACCGCGACGAAGGAGGCGGGCGCCGGGCCGGAACGGGCGAGCACCACGGCATCCGCGGGCGTGCCGAGTGCGACGTCGGCGCGGTCCAGCTCGAAGCCTGCGGCGCCGCCGCCAGAGAGGCCGGTTTCGCCGAAGACTTCGGGGACGCCGTCGAACATCCAGGCGTGTTGCGGATCGTGCGAGGCGGGCAGGCGCGTGTAGAACGTGCTCTCGAACAGGCCCTGCGAGGAGAATCCGACTCCGACGAGGGCCTGCGGCGGGCGCCGGTTCCGGCGCCACAGCCCGCCGAGCGCGCCGTCGAGCTGGTGGTGGTATTCGCCCGATGCCGCGTCCCAGGCGCGGATGCCGCCCTCGGCGCGGCGGACCTCGATGCGGTGCGGGCGGTCGGGATCGCGGGCGATGCGCCAGTAGAAGCCGTTGCCGCCGAGATAGGCGAGGTTGCCGCCGCCGTCGCGGAACGCCGTCAGCGCGTCCAACATGCGCGGCGTGTGGTATTCGGGATGCGAGCCGGTGAGCAGCACGCGGTAGCCCACAAGCAGCGGGGCGCCCTCGTCGTCCAGGTCCTCGTCGGTGACGATGTCGAAGGCGATGCCCTTCGCCTCCAGCCAGGCGAGCAGATGCGTGTCGGCGGGGTAATGGCGCAGGCCCGATCCGCGCGGGTCGTTGAAGGTGAGGAAGCCGGGCCGCATCGTCAGCATCGGCCGCAGCCGGGAGGAGAGCGAGACGCCGCTGCCGTCGGGGTGCCGGTTGTAGGTGGAGACGCCGAAGGCGGTGACATGGTCGGCATCGTGCGGATAGGCGCCCCAGTCGCGCACGCGCGCGGCGTAGGCCGCATCGCTGCTGTTGCGCGCGTGGTTCGCATAGGCCTGCCAGGTGAAGGTCGAGGCGAGGAACACGACGGCGGGGCGCGGCCCCTCGCGCGGCGGCGTGACGAAGAAGGGCAGCCAGTCCTCGCCGCCGGCGCCGGTGACGTGGAAGGCGTAGGCGCCGCTCGGCAGGTCCTGCGGCACGTCGAAGGCGAAGGAGGGTTGCCAGCGGCAATCGTCGAGGTCGTCGGCGTGGAAGTGGATGGCGCCGTAGTCCCGCGGCGCATGGCGCCAGCAATGCTCCTGCCCGGACCAGCGGGCGCCGACGACGGCGCGCACGGGCGCGTTGACCAGCGTGCCGTGCAGCGCGTCGGGGCCGGTGTCGGTGATCGCGTCGGTCCCGATGCCGATCGAGAAATCCCAGCGCGCGCGGATCTCGTCGGGCGCATCGAGGGGGTGCGGCCAAGTCTCCACGAAGGTCGCGGCGGCGAGCGGGTCTTCGAGGCGGCCGGTGAAGTGGTCCGTCAGCCCGCCACGCGCGGCGATGGTGATGGCGTCGGGTTCCGCGAGGGCTTCGCCGACGACGCCTTCGGCGCGCGCGGCATCGCGCGCGGCATCACCCTGGCCGAGCACGACGCGCCCGCTCGCCGGATCGTGCGAGACCCAGAGGCGGTGCCAGCGCCGCGGCGCGAGCGGGACGCCGGTGGCCAGGTGCAGGCCGGCGATTTCGGCCTCCGCGCCCGCCGCCCCGGCGCGCAGCGTGATGCCGCCGGCATGCAGCACGGTCGCCATCGGCATGTCCGCGAGGAGCTGGACGAGGACCGCCCAGGTGCGCGGCTCATCCTTCGCGAAGCGCGGCGCGCCTTCGACGCGCGCGTAGGACCCGATGGGCGCGGGCTGGTGCAGCGCGTCGAACGATACCGAGAATAGCTCCGGCATCGCGCGGATGTCCGTGCCCGGTCCCGCAGGGTTGGGATCGGCGCAGACGACGCGGCAGAGCACCGCGCGGCAGGCGCCGGGTTCGGCCGCGGACATATGCGCCGTGACGCGCCCGCCCGGCCGTGCCGAGAACCGATCGAGGTAGCCGATGACTGGCGGCAGCGTGCTCATGCGCGGCTGATCGCCGCTCGGCAGATCGGGGGTGCGCGCATGTCTCCTCCCGGCAATGCGGGACAGGAGAGCGCGATGCGGCGCCGGGCGCCAGCCCCCGGCTTCAGAAGCGCCAGATCAGGGGGACGACGAAGACGGAGACGATGAAGAACCAGATTACCAGCGGCAGGCCGAGCTTCCATTGGTCGCTGAACTCGTAGCCGCCCGGGCGCATCACCATCAGGTTGGTCGGCGTCGCGATCGGCGTCAGGAAGGATGCGGCGGCGGCGACCGCGGTGGACATCAGCACCGGCGCCGGCGAGACGCCCATGCTGGTCGAGGCCGCGACGCCGATCGGGATGACGATCAGCGCGGTCGCCGTGTTGCTGATGAGCTGACCGAGAACCGCGGTCAGCACGAACAGCCCGGCGATCAGCAGCCGCGGCCCGGCATCGCCCAGCAGCACCGTCAGCGGCATGGGCAACCGGCCGGTGACGGCTTTCCAGGCGCGGCAGGCCTCCACGAAGGCCATGAGCTGGCCCTTGTCGTCGGCCAAGCCGCGGCCGCGGATCACCTTCGTACGGGCGGGCAGCGTGGCGATGGACGGCTCGAAGGGGTCGTTCTCCCAGAGTTCGAGCGGGTCCACGGGCTGCACGTCGTAATGGCCGTAGAACAGCGCGGAAGGGCCGCTGCCGCCGCGCGCATGGCCGAGCACGTCGGGATGGCCGGGCGTCGGGCGCACCGCGGCGTCGAAGCCGATCGCGGCGAGGTCGGCGGCGTGCCACTCGGCGTTCTTCCGGCACTCCTCCGCATAGGCCGGATCGGTCGAGATGGACTTGATGCACATCACGGCGAAGAGCCGGTCGAGCGCCCCGTCGAGGTCGCGGTCCACGTGTTGCAGCACGGCGTCGACTTCGGACATGGTCGCCCCGCGTTCCTTGCCTGTCGCGGGCGGGCCGGCGCGAAGGCTGACGCGGCCGGGCCCGCTCCCCGGGGTGGGACGCTACCGAGGGCGGTGGCGCGCCGGATCGGCGGGGTGTCCCACCACCGTGCGGAGCGTCTGAAAGGGGTGCCTACGCGGCCGGGCGACTTCCCCCACCCCGGCCCTCCCCCGCAAGTGCGGGGGAGGGAGAGCGGTCATTCAGCGGCCTGCTGTGCCGGCGGGTTCACGAAGCGGGCGCGCTCGGCCTCGCTGGTGCCGAGGGTGCGCCAATCGGTGGTCTTCGGCACCAGCCCCTCGAAGCTCGCGATATCGCGCAACGGCACGCGCGGCTCCGTGCGGCCGAGCGCCGGCGCGCCCTCGGCATGCGCGCGCGCCGCCTCGATCATCAGGCGCCGCCACTGCACGATCGCGACGTCGGAGGCGCCGAGGCGTTCGGAGGTGCGGTCGGCGATCGGGCCCATGCTCTCCCACATCGCCATGTCCTGCGCGGGGATGCCCTTGATGCCCGTGAAGTTGCCGAGGCGCATCAGCGTGCGGTCCTGCAGGTAGTCGTTCCCGCGCGTCCGCAGCCGGTGCCAGTTCGCGTCCACGTCAATGCCCGGCGTCAGCGCCAGGAACTTCCGCCATTCCTCGGTGGAGGGCACGTCCGGCCCGTCGCCCCAGGCGAGGAAGTAGAACCAGCTCGTCGTGTCGTCCACGGGCACCGTCACCTGCGCGACGTTGTAGCTGGCGTTCGGCGGGATCAGCGAGGTCAGCGGCGCGACGAAGGTGGTGATCCGCACGTAGTCCTGCGCGGCGGCGTTCTGGATCGGGCGGCGGATCGCGGCGTAGCGGAAGCCGTAGGAGGTGAGCTGCACCTGCAGCCGCGGCGCCTTGTCCGTGCTCGGCCGCGTCCAGGTCTTCGCATTCGCACCCGCGCGCCCGACGCGCGCCGGCACCATGTCCGACGAGTGCAGCGAGGAGGAATGCGCGCTGTCTATCTGGCCCTCGACGATCTGCGCCCAGTTGCAGTGCACGACCGCCTTGGCGATCGCGACCCGCGCCGTCTCGCTCGGTGCGAAGGGCGGCGGCTCGAAGTCCGGCATCGTCGCGCGGTCGCCGAGATACGCCCACACGAAGCCGCCGGCCTCCGCGGTCGGGTAGGCGGGGTGGCGGAACTTCGCGGCGGCGCAGGCCTCGGGCGGCTCGGACGGCATTTCCAGCACCGTCCCGTCGGCGTCCACCTTCCACCCGTGATAGAGGCAGCGCAGCCCGCCTTCCTCGTTGCGGCCGTAGGCGAGCGAGGCCTTGCGGTGCGGGCAGAACTCCCCGACCAGGCCGACGCGGCCCTCGGCGTCGCGGTAGGCGACGAGCTTCTCGCCGAGGATGCCGACGCGGATCGGCTTGCCCTCCGGCTCCTCCAGTTCCTCCGAGAGGCATACCGGCAGCCAATGGGCGCGCATCAGCCGGCCCATGGGGGCGTCACCCTCGACGCGGCAGAGGAGGTCGTTCTCGGCCTGCGTGAGCATCGGGCGTCTCCTCGGCTTGCGGCGAAATGCTTAGGCTCCTAAGTATGTGGCCGCTGACCACCCACGGCAAGGGATAAGAAGCGCTGTCGGATTCCGAAGCCTTCGTCGGATTGCGCGTCGCCGGCGCGACGCGCATCGCGGAGGACATCCACCGCTTCGAACTGGTGCATCCGGAAGGCTGGGCGCTGCCGCCCTTCACGGCCGGCGCGCATCTGAAGGTGCGGGTGCCCGGCGGCGCGGTGCGGCGCTACTCGCTGTGCTCGGACCCGGCGGACGAGGCGGCGTATTCCATCGCGGTGAAGCGCGAGGCGGGGGGCGCCGGCGGGTCGGTCTCGCTCTGCGACGGGGTTCGGGCGGGCGACACGCTGCCCTGCACCGCGCCGCGCAACGATTTCCCGCTGGCGGGGCGCCCGGCCGGGCGGGTGCTCATCGCAGGCGGCATCGGCATCACGCCGATGATCGCGATGATCCATGAGTTGGAAGCGGCGGGCGGGCCGCCCTGGAAGCTGTGGTATCTCACGCGCTCCCCGGCGCACACGGCGTTCCGGGAGGAGCTGTCGGCGCATCGCGGCAAGGTCGTGATCCACCACGATGGCGGCGACCCGGACCGCGCCTTCGACCTCTGGCCCGTGCTGGAACAGCCGAAGGGCCGCCACGTGCATTGCTGCGGCCCGCGGGCGCTGATGCAGTCCGTGCGCGACATGACCGGCCACTGGCCCGCATCGGCGGTGCATTTCGAGGATTTCGGCAGCGGTGCGAAGCCGAGGCCGGACGACGCGCCCTTCCGCGTGCGCCTCGCGCGCTCCGGCGGCGTGGTGGAGGTGCCGGCCGGCGTGACGATCCTGGAGGCGCTGCGTGAGGCGGGGCACCACGTCGCCCACTCCTGCGAATCGGGCACCTGCGGCACCTGCCGGACAGGCCTGCTGGCCGGCGCCGCCGATCATCGCGACCTCGTGCTCATGGAACACGAGCACGCGCGGGCCATCATGCCCTGCGTCTCCCGCGCCGCGGCGGGGACCGACGAGCTGGTGCTCGACTTGTAGTTCCCTCTCCCGCACTTGCGGGGGAGGGTGAGGGTGGGGGAAAATCCGTGGCAGGACAGGGCGCCACACACATTATGCGCAAGCTCCGCCTCGCCCCCGCCGGCCTCGGCCGCGCCTTCACGCTGATGCTGCCGACGCTGGCGCATCACCCGCGGCTGTCGCTGACCGCCTGCGCCGATCCGCGGCCGGCCGCGCGCGCCCGCTTCGCCGAGGACTTTCCCGGCGCCCGCACGCACGATTCGGTCGAGGCGCTGTGCGACGACCCCGCGGTGGACGCGATCTACCTGGCCACGCCGCACCATCACCACGCCAGGCATGCCGTGCTCGCGGCACGCGCCGGCAAGCACGTGCTCGTCGAGAAGCCGATGGCCGTCACGTTGGAAGAGGCCGAGGCGATGACGGAGGCGGCGCGCGCCGCCGCCACGGTGCTGATGATCGGCCACAGCCACGCGCAGAACGGCCCGGTGCGGCACGCGCGGCGGCTGATCAGGTCCGGACGCTTCGGCGCAGCGCGGATGATCACCGCGCTGGACTACACGGATTTCCTGTGGCGCCCGCGGCGGCCGGACGAGTTCGACCCGGCACTCGGCGGCGGCGTCGTGCACATCCAGGCGACGCACCAGCTCGACATCCTGCGCGTGCTGGGCGGCGGGCTGCTGGGTTCCATGCGCGCGCAGGCCTTCGCCTGGAATCCGGCGCGGCCGACCGAGGGCGCCTACACCGCCTTCCTGTCCTTCACCGACGGCACGGCGGCGAGCGCCACCTATTCCGGCTATGGCCGCTACGACACGGACGCGCTGCTCGACTGGATCGGCGAGACGGGCGTCCGCAAGCCGCCGAGCCTGCCGGGGGCCGCGCGCGCGCGGCTGGCCTACATGCGGCCCGACGAGGAGGTGGCGGCGCGGCTGGCGCGCGGCTACGGCGGCGGCCCGCCGGGGTTGCCGCCCGCCGCCCCGCCCTCCTTCCACCACCATTTCGGCTTCGTCCTGGTGGGCTGCGAGGGCGCCGACCTGCGCCTCACGCCGGAAGGCGTCGAGATCCACGACGACACGGGCCAGCAGCTGGAACGCACGCCGCTCTCCGCCCTGCCGCGCGGCGAGCTGATCGAGGAATTCTGCGACGCCTGCCTCCTCGGCGCGCCGACGCGTCATGACGGCGCTTGGGGCATGGCGACGCTCGAAGCGTGCCTCGCGCTTCTGGACTCGTCGCGCAGCGGCCGCGAAGTCGCGCTGCGCCGCCAGGTCGCGTACCGGGATTGAGGGCCGCATGACGACGCTGCGCATCGAGGCAAGGCAGGATGCCGCGAGCGGCCTCTGGTACCTCGCGGTGCACATGCCCGCCGAGAGCGAGCAGCCCTACGTCACGACGAGCCCGCGCTACGCCTCGGCGGCCGCGGCGGAACAGGATTTCGTGGCGACGGTCGCGGCGGCGGCGAACCGCCCGCGATGAGGCCCGCCCGTGCGCTTCCGCTGGAAGACAGCCTCGGCTTCCAGGTGCGCGACCTCAACCGGCTGATGCAGCGCGCCCTCGCCGCCCGCATCGCGCCTTCGGGCGTGACGCCGGGCGCCTGGTATTTCCTGCGCGTGCTGTGGGAGAAGGATGGCCTGACCGCCCGCGAACTCGCCGACCGCATCGGCATGCAGGAGCCGACGGCGGTGATCGCGCTGCGCGGCATGGAGACCGCCGGCTGGATCACCCGCGCGCGCAGCGAGGCGGACCGCCGCAAGGTGCATGTGCGCCTGACCCCCGCCGGCCGCGCGCTGCGCGAGACGCTGCTGCCGGAGGCGCATGGGGTGGTCGCAGCCGCGACGGCGGGCATGACGGACGCCGAACTGGCATCGCTGCTCCGCCTGCTCCGCCGCGCGCGGGCGAGCCTGGCGCTCGAACCCCCTCTGCCGCGCTAGCGGGAGGGGGAGGGTGAGGGCCGCGCCGCGCGGCGAGAATCGAGGACAGGGAACGTCATGCCGAAGCTGAAACTGTCCGTCGCGATCGGTCCGTACGACCGCATGCGCCCACTGGTGGATGGCGAGGTCGCGATTGACGCCGTGGACGCGCAGTACATGCTGCTGGAGCCGGAAGAGATCTTCTTCCGTGCCATGCGCCACGCCGCCTTCGACATCTGCGAACTCTCGCTCTCCTCCTACGCGCTGCGCGTGGCGCGCGGCGATTGCCCCTATGTCGCGGTGCCCGTGTTTCCCTCCCGCGCCTTCCGCCACACCTGCATCGTCGTGCGCACGGATCGCGGCATCGCGCGGCCGGCCGATCTGCGCGGCAAGCGCATCGGCATCCCGGAATGGCAGCTCACCGCGAATGTCTGGGCCCGCGCGATCCTGGAGGAGGAACACGGCGTCCACGCGCGCGACATCACCTGGGTGCGCGGCGGCTACGAGACGCCGGGCCGTGTCGAGAAGCTCTCCGTCACGCCCCCCGAAGGCGTGGTGGTGGAGGACGCGCCGGGCGGCGAGACGATTTCCGGCCTGCTCGCCGCTGGCGCGCTGGACGGCGTCATGGGACCGCGCGCGCCCTCGCCTTTCGAACGTGGCGACCCGCACATGCGCTGGCTGTTCGACGACCCGACCGCCGAGGCGATCGCCTGGTATCGCAAGACCCGCATCTTTCCGGTGATGCACGTCCTCGGCATCCGCAAGACACTGATCGAGGCGCATCCGTGGCTCGCGGGTGCCGTGCCGAAGGCGTTCGAGGCGTCGAAGCGGATCGCGCTCGCGCGGCTGTCGGACACCTCGGCCACGAAGGTCACGCTGCCCTTCGTGGAGGAAGGCCTGCGCCGCGCGCGGGCGCTGATGGGCGAGGATTTCTTCAGCTACGGCCTGGCCGCGAACCGCCACGTCTTCGAGTGGTTCCTGCGGCACCACCACGCACAAGGCCTGTCGGACCGCCTGCTGACGCCGGAGGAGCTGTTCCATCCCGCGTCGCTGGAAGCGCACAAGATCTGACGGCACCCGGCTTGCATGGCCGGCCGGCATGGACGCGCGCATCGGGCACAACGGCGGGCCACCGCTGGATGAGGACGATCCGGGCGGCGGGCGCCTGTATCTGTGGCGGAAGGCGCACAAGCGCGCCTGGAAGACCCCGCCCCGAGAGATCGCGCTGCGGAGGCTTGCGCGCGCGGAGGAGCTGGGGATGAGCTACCGGGAGTACGCGCTGGAGGTGCTGGAGCGGGGGAGGTTGCTGTAGCGGCCTGTCGCCGCGATCGGGAACGGCGCCGTGGTCACGCCTTGGCGGGGGCGAGTGGGGCGGTAACTGCCGCGACGCCGCTGATCTCCGCGAGCAGCGACCAGACACGGTGGGGGTCCATGCGGGTGTCGGGATCGTTCAGGAGGCGGTCGAGTTCTGCGAGCTTCGATTCCATGTCCCGCTCGGTCATATCCCCGCTCCCAAGATCACGATACGCCGGACGAACGGACCCGCTGGGCGGGCTGCTCCGGCTCAGTGATACGGGAACGTGGCCGCCGCGCGACGGTTGCGCGACGGCACGATGCTCAATTCGAGGAGAGGATGGCCGGTGCCAACGCCGGCGACTTGGCGGCGGGGTGGCCGGGGTTGCGGAAGCGCAGCTCCCCGCCCGGCGCGCCATTGGGCGGGGCCAGGCCGAACATCTCCCACCGGCTGCTGCACGCCACCGCCGCGACCCGGCGGGCGGAGGGCTCGGTCATCCAGCGGCGGGTGGCGCCTTCCAGCTCCATCCGGTCGCGCAGCCCCCGCCACTCGGCGCGGTCCACGTCGTCCAGGAAGACGGCGAGGATGCCGGGGCGGGCGCCGGAAAGCCGGCCCTCGGCCGCTTCGGCCATGCGGCGCGTCGCGGCGGCGGCGATGGCGTTCTCCCGCCCGGCGCGGGCCGCCATGACGAAGACGGAATCGCTGCCGGCCTTGGCCGTGACGGCCAGGTGCGCCTCCTCGCCGAACTGGGCGCGGAGCTGGGCGGGCAGGCCGCGCGCCGCCGCCTGCGCGCCCGCGAGCACCAGCGGGTCGAGCTTCAGCACCGCATCGGCGCCGGCATCCTGGCGGCGCTGTTCCGACAGCAGGGCTGCGATGCGGCGATGGAGGTCGGCGACCTGGGCATCGCTCACGATGCCGTCGGGCAGCGTCATCTTCAGCAGGTAGCGGCCGGGATGGGCCGCGAGCCAGGTCTGCAGTTCCGGGTTGATCCGGTCCACCAGCGCGCACCAGTCGCCGCGATGGACCTGCCTTCCTTCCTCGGCGGAGACGGTCTCGCAGGCGATCTCGGCGGTCGCGCCCTCCCGGGTGATCGTCAGGTCGTGCGGCGCCTCCTCGGCGAGACCGGTGAACGTCACCTCGAAGCCGCGGGCGCGGTGCAGCGCGGCGGTGCGCAGCAGGTGAAAGAGGGGGACGAGCGTCGCCTCGCCGGTCAGCCCGGCCTCGATGCGGTCGCGCAGGCGCTTGCGCGGCGCGGCGGGCAGCGTGGCGGCCAGCTTCACCGCCTCGTTCGCGAAGGCGGCGACCCGGCATTCGGCCGGCGAGGCCTTCGCCAGCGAGGCCGGATCGCAGAGCCGTGCGAGCACAAGCTCCAGCGCATGGCGCTGCTGCGTCGCCCGGGCCGAGAGCGAGGCCGGGTTGGCGCGGCGCGCGATGTCGGCCAGCCGCGCCGCCCAGCGGCGGTCGCCGCAGAGGGCACGGAAGCGCGCAAGGTCGGCCGGATCCGGCCGATGATCGGCGAAGGGCATGCGACGCGACCCGGTTCTTGGAGTGTTGAACGTTCCTAACAGGTGTGACGGGGTGCGCGTCAAGCAGGTCCCGCGAATGTCATGGAGGGCTGGCAGGGGCGAACCGTCAGCCCTCGCCGGTGTAGTAGAGCATCACCGTGTGCGTCGCTTCGGCGAACATCAGCCAGCGTTCGACCAGCATCGCCGCCAGCGCGAAAGCGGCGGCGGGGACCAGGGTAACCGCGGCATAGGCGCCGGCGAGCGGCAGCGAGAGCACGGCCAGCGCCGCGGCCAGCGCGAAACCGGCGACCGCGAGCGCGCGCAGCCGCAGCCGGTGCTTGCGGGCGATGCGGAAGCCCATCTCGCGCGTCAGCCAGTTCTGCTCGGTATGCGGCGGATCGAGCGGCCGGGTCGCGCCGATGCGGCCGAGACCGGTGGCGGTCTCGATGCTCGGCGTGCCGCGCGGGGGTGATGCGTCCACCGCCTCCCAATACGCGCGCTTCAGCGCGATGGAGGCGCCGCCGAGGGTGGCGGCGATGATGGCGGGCACCCGTGCCTCGCCCCACAGCGCGGCGAGCGCGGCGAGGAGGGCTGCGCCGCAGAAGGCGGCGAACAGCAGGTAGCCCCAGGGCACCATCGGCAACTGCCACTGCCGGACGGTGCGCAGCGAGGCGTAGATCATGCCGGTGCACCAGGTGGTCGCGACGGCGCCGGCGGCGGCGAGCAGGCCGAGGAGATGCGCCGCCGTGCTCCAGCCGAAGAGCAGCGCCAGGCCGAGCAGCAGGGCAGGGACATAGGTGGCGACCGCCGCGACGCCTTCGCGCGACAGCCAGGAGGAGCGCCACTGCGACAGGGCACGCCAGGCACGCTGCGGATTGCCGAGATGGGCAAGGGACGAGAGCAGGCCGGCGGTGACGAGGAGGAGCGAGAGGACCAGCGCGACGATCGCGAGGGAGGGCGAGCCCGGGATCACGCCGAGGGGACGCAGCACGCCGAGCCAGAACAGCAGGCCGTAACCGGCGCCGGAGAGCGTGGTGAAGACGACGATGGACGGCGCGGGATTCATGCGGGATTCCCCCTCCCCCCTCGCGGGGGAGGGCCGTGGTGGGGGGGAAAGCCTGACTGCAACATGCCAGCGCCAACCCCCACCCCAGCCCTCCCCCGCAAGCGGGGGAGGGGGCAGGGCGCGCGGGAGGGTCTAGGCGGCTTCACCGCGACAGCGCCCGGTCGAGCCAGCGCAGCAGCGGGTTGGCGATCTCCGTCGGCACGGCCTCCGCCGGCGGGTTCGGGTTCGGCGCCGCGCGCTTCCGCGGCGGCAGGTACTTGTTGACCGGCTTGTAGCCCATCTCCGGCATCAGGTCGTAGCCGCCGCGCGACGCGACCAGGCGTGACACCCTGCTCTCCGGGTCGCCGAGGTCGCCGAAATGCCGCGCGCCGACCGGGCAGGTGATGACGCAGGCGGGCTGGCGCTGCGGTTCCGGGATGGTCTCGTTGTAGATGCGGTCCACGCAGAGGGTGCATTTCTTCATCACCCCCTCGTCCTCGTCCATCTCGCGCGCGCCGTAGGGGCAGGCCCAGGCGCAGAGGCCGCAGCCGATGCAGGTCTCGGTGTTGACCAGAACGATCCCATCCTCGGCGCGCTTGTAGGACGCGCCGGTCGGGCAGACGGTGACGCAGGCCGGCGTTTCGCAATGCAGGCAGGAGCGGGGGAAGTGGACGGTGCGGCCGCCCTCGCCTTCGCCCGCCTCGTAGGAATGCACGCGGTTGAACCACACGCCCTCCGCGCCGGCGGAATAGGCGTTGAAATCCGGCAGCGGCTTGAGGTGCCCGCCGGCGTTCCACTCCTTGCAGTTCGTCGCGCAGGCGTGGCACCCGACGCAGGTGTCGAGGTCAATGACGAGGCCGAGCTTGCGGCCGCTCGAAGGCGGGATTTCGGTCACTTGCCGGGCTCGCGGATCAGCGACGGCGCGGCGGGCAGCGGCGCGTGCAGCGGTTCGGGATGCGGGTCGGTCACGGGGATCTCGTGCGGCGCGCAGGCGGTGACGCGCACGCGCAGGTCGTACCACGCGGCCTGGCCCGTGACGGGATCGGCATTGGCGTAGCGGTGCGCGGCTTCCTGGGCGGGAAGCCACTCGCTGATCACGTGGTTCAGCAGGAAGCCGCGCGTCGCCTCCGGGCTGTCGGGCGAGAGGTTCCAGGCGCCGGCGCGCTTGCCGATGGCATTCCAGGTCCAGACCGTGTCGGGGTTCACGCCATCCATCAGCGAGAGCTGCCCCTTCACGCGGCCGCTGCGCGACTCCACCCAGACCCAGTCGTCATGCTTCAGCCCGAGCCGCGTCGCCGTCAGCCGGTGCATGTAGAGCTTGTTCGCGCCCTTGATCTGCCGGAGCCAGGCGTTCTGCGATCCCCAGGAATGGTAGTGCTCCATCGGCCGCTGCGTGATGGCGGAAAGCGGGAAGGCACCGGTGTCGTGCAGTTGCTGCTCGACCGGCGGATACCAGATCGGCAGCGGGTCGAAATAGGTCGCCACGCGCCCGCGGAGATGGTCCGGCGGCTGCGTCGCACCGTGGCCCTGCGCGGCCAGGCGGAATTTCTGCAGCACCTCGGAATACATCTGGAGCACGATCTGGTCCGACTTGCCCATCAGCCCCATCGCCTTCGCGTCGTCGAGGTAGGCGCGGTTGGCGTGCTTGAAGTAGAGCTGATCCGGCGGCAGGTGGTGCTTCCAGAAGCAGCCATTCTCGACGTAGCGCTTCAGCTGGTCCGGGTTCGGCTCGCCGACGCCGGACTTGTCGCCGTTCGCGCCGCGGAAGCCGGCGAGCGGGCCCACGCCGGGCATGCGCTGGTGGTTGACGATGTAGTCCGGGTAGTCCTTCCAACGCGGGCTGCCGTCCTCCTTTACGAAGGCGGGCAGGCCGAGGCGCGCGCCGAGCTCGATCAGCACCTCCTGGAAGCCGCGCACGTCGCGGTCGGGCTGGATGACCGGCTGGCGGATCGCGTCGCCCGGGCCGTGCGCGTTGCCGATCGGGCGATCCAGCAGGCTGATACAGTCCCAGCGTTCCAGGTAGGTCGTGTCGGGCAGGATCAGGTCGGCATAGGGCACCGTCTCGGAGAAGTAGGCGTCGGCGTAGATGACGTGCGGGATGCGGTATTCGCCGTCCTCGCGCGTCTCGGTGAGGCAGCGGATCACCTCGCCCGGGTTCATCGCGCTGTTCCAGGCCATGTTGGCCATGAACATCATCAGGGTATCAATCTCGTACGGGTCGCCGGCGCCGGCATTGCCGATGACCGTGTGCATCATCCCGTGCAGCCCGAGCGGCGCCTCCCACGAGAACGCCTTGTCCACGCGGATCGGCGAGCCGTCCCCATGCACCAGCAGGTCGTCCGGCCCGTGCGGGAAGGCGAGGAGGTTGCCGGCAATCGGCGTGTTCGGCGCGGAGGTCTTGCCGGCGGGGCCGGGGCCGGGCGGGATCGGGCGCGGGAAGGGCGATTTGTAGCGCCAGCTTCCCGGCACATCCACGGCGCCGAGGATCATCTGCAACAGGTGCAGCGCGCGGCAGGTGTGGAAGCCGTTGCTGTGCGCGGAGATCCCGCGCATCGCGTGAAAGGAGACGGGGCGCCCCACCATCCGCTCATGCCGCCGGCCGAGCGCGTCGGTCCAGGGTTGCTCGATGGTGACGGTGTGGTTGAACGCGATGTCGGCGATCTCGGACGCCAGGCGCCGGATGCGGTCGGCGGCGACGCCGCAGCGCTCCGCCACCGCTTCGGGCGCGTATTCGGCGGAGAGGTAGCGTTCCGCCATCAGCTGGAACACCGGCACGGCACGGCGGCCGTCGGGAAGCGTGACCTCACCCACGATCGCGGGCTGCATCTCGGATCCCGCATCGCGCGGCGCGCCCGCTTCGCGATCCCAGGCGAGCGGCCGGCCGGCTTCGTCGCGCGCGAACAGCCCGTCATCGGCGCCGCCGGGATTGCGCACCACGAGCCAATGCGCGTTCGTGTAGCGGACGAGGTACTCCAAATCCACGCGGTCCGTCCGCAGCAGCTCGTGGATCAGCGACATCACGAACAACCCGTCGGTGCCCGGCCGGATGCCCACCCACTCGTCGGCAATGGCCGAATAGCCCGTGCGCACGGGGTTCACGCTGACGAACTTCGCGCCGCGTTCCTTCAGCTTGCCGAGGCCGATCTTGATGGGGTTGGAATCATGGTCCTCGGCCACGCCGAACATCACGAAGTACTTCGCGTGGTCCCAGTCCGGCTCGCCGAATTCCCAGAAGCTGCCGCCGATCGTGTAGAGGCCGGCGGCCGCCATGTTCACCGAGCAGAAGCCACCATGCGCCGCGAAGTTGGGCGTGCCGAACTGCGCGGCCCAGAAGCCGGTCAGGCTCTGCGACTGGTCGCGGCCGGTGAAGAAGGCCAGGCGCTTCGGATCGGTCGCGCGGACATGGCCGAGCCAGCCGGTCGCGATCCGCATCGCCTCGTCCCAGCCGATCTCCGCGAATTCGCCGGAGCCGCGCGGCCCGACGCGCTTCAGCGGCGCCCGCAGGCGGGAGGGCGCATACTGCGTCATGATCCCCGCCGAGCCCTTGCCGCAGAGCACGCCGCGGTTCACGGGATGGTCGGGATTGCCTTCGATGTAGCGGACGCGGCCGTCCTTCAGGTGCACGCGGATGCCGCAGCGGCAGGCGCACATGTAGCAGGTGGTGGTCTTGACCGCGTCGCCGATCGGGGCGGAGGTCTCGATGACGTCGCCGCCGCCAGTCATGCGTCGCGGCAGGGCCGCGCGTGCGGCAGGCGTCGTGTGAATATCTGGCATCGCTTCGGATTAGCGCATCGCAGCCCCTTCCCGCAAAGGGCGGGCGACCAGCAAATGCGTCTCCGTCGAAGCCTTAAGGCAGCACGTCGAGGCCGCCGGGGCGAAGCTGCCCCTCGCGGAACACGCGCTCGACCCCGTCGGCGGAGCTGCGGGCGCGGTAGGTGCGGTCCAGGTCGTCGCCGGGCAGGGCGCGGGTGATGGTGTACCGGCCGCGCGGGATGTTCGCATCCCAGCGTCCGGGCGTGAACTCGACATCCTGCCCGACGGCAAATCTATGCGGTGCCATCGCGGGATCCTTGGAAAAGATCGGGCGCGGCCAGAGGCGGCCGCGCCCGTATCCGCTCAGGCCCGCTGGAGGCGGGTGGCAGAGCTCTTGCCGCCGTTGCCGGCCTGCACCTCGAAGTCGAGCTTGTCGCCTTCGCGGAGGTCGTCCATGCCGGCGCGCTGGACTTCGGAGATGTGGACGAAGACGTCCTTGGAGCCGTCATCTGGCTGGATGAAGCCGTAGCCCTTGGTGGCGTTGAACCACTTCACGGTGCCGATGGCCATGTCGTTTGGGTCTTTCGAAACGCACGAGGACCGCCGCGCGAACGTCGCGGGGCGGATCAACCGGCTGAAGCGGGCGGACACCGGACCCGGCGCCGCTAGGTGCTGAGGGGAGGGGGGTCGGACCGTACGCGCGGCGTGACGCGGTCTACATGGGCCTTCCCTGCGGAAAGCGCCAGCCCAGGGGGCTGACGCTTGCGTGTGGTGGCGCGGATGTGCTGCCGGCGCGGCCAATCATGACCCAATATTGCTGGCAACCCGTCAGCGGCGGCACTTTCATTTCGTACCCGCCTCTGCCCGCCGAGGCTCAGTTGCGCGGAAGCCGCGCCCGGGTCGGCGCCTCCGGGTTCTGGGCGCGGTGGCGCAGCAGGTGGTCGGCGAGCACCAGGGCCATCATCGCCTCGCCCACCGGCACGGCGCGGATCCCGACGCAGGGGTCGTGCCGGCCCCGCGTCGTGACCTCCACCTCCTCGCCGAAGCGGTCCACCGATCTGCGCGGCGTCAGGATGGAGCTGGTGGGCTTCACGGCGAAGCGCACGACGACGGGCTGCCCGGTGGAGATCCCGCCGAGGATGCCGCCGGCCTGGTTGCTGCCGAATTGCACCAGCCCGCCTTCGCCCATTCGCATCTCGTCGGCATTCGCCTCGCCGGTCAGGGACGCGGCGGCGAAGCCCGCGCCGATCTCGACGCCCTTCACCGCATTGATGGACATCATCGCCGCGGCGAGATCGGCGTCCAGCTTGCCGTAGATCGGCGCGCCGAGGCCGGGCGGCACGCGCTCCGCCACGACCTCTACCACCGCACCGAGACTGCTGCCGGATTTGCGGGCGGCGGTGAGCGTCTCCTCCCATCGGGCGGCGGCGGCGGCATCGGGCGAGAAGAACGGGTTCCGGTCCACCTCCGCCCAGTTCCACCGCGCGCGGTCCACCGCGTCGCCGCCGATCGCGACGAGCGCGCCGCGGATCGTCACGCCGTCCAGCACCTTCCGCGCCACCGCGCCGGCCGCGACGCGCATCGCGGTCTCGCGCGCGCTGGACCGGCCGCCGCCGCGGTAGTCGCGCACGCCGTATTTCAGCTCATAGGTCAGGTCGGCGTGGCCTGGGCGGAAGCGGTTCGCGATCTCGCCGTAATCCTTGCTCCGCTGGTCCGTGTTCTCGATGTGTAATGCGATGGGGGTGCCGGTCGTCACGCCCTCGAAGGTGCCGGAGAGGATGCGGACCCCATCGGGCTCCTGCCGCTGCGTGACGAATTTCGACTGGCCGGGGCGCCTTCGGTCGAGGAAGGGCTGGATGTCCGCCTCGGTCAGCGGGATGCGCGGCGGGCAGCCATCCACGACGCAGCCGATGGCCGGGCCGTGCGATTCGCCCCAGGTGGTGACGCGGAAGAGGTGGCCGAAGCTGTTGTGGGACATGACCGGCGCGCTCGCTTCCCCCCACCCCGACCCTCCCCCGTGAACGGGGGAAGGAGCTAGACCGTCGCGATATCCGGCGCGTCCGGGTTCTTCATGCCGACGACGTGGTAGCCGCAATCCACGTGATGGACCTCGCCCGTCACGCCCGAGGACAACGAGGACAGAAGGTACAGCCCGGCGCCGCCGACATCCTCGATCGTCACGTTGCGCTCCAACGGGGCGTTGTACTGGTTCCACTTAAGGATGTACCGGAAATCGCCGATGCCGCTGGCCGCCAGCGTCTTGATCGGGCCGGCGCTGATCGCGTTCACCCGGATGCCGGACCGGCCGAGATCGGCCGCCATGTAGCGCACGCTCGCCTCCAGCGCGGCCTTCGCCACGCCCATGACGTTGTAGTGCGGCGTCACGCGCTCCGCGCCCAGATACGTCATGGTCAGCAGCGACCCGCCCGGCTTCATCAGCGGCACCGCGCGCTGCGCGACGGAGACGAAGGAATAGACGGAGATGTCCAACGCCTGGAGGAAGGCCGCGCGCGGCGTGTCCATGTAGCGGCCGCGCAGATACTGCTTGTCCGCGAAGCCGATGGCATGGATGAGGAAGTCCAGCCCGCCCCACTCCGACCTCACGCGGTCGAACACCGCGTCCACGCTGGCATCGTCCGTCACGTCGCAGGGCAGAACCAGCTTCGCGCGCACCGAATCGGCGAGCGGCCGCACCCGCTTCTCCAGCGCCTCGCCCTGGTAGGTGAAGGCCAGCTTGGCGCCCTGCGCGGCGGCCGCCTGCGCGATTCCCCACGCGATCGAGCGATCATTCGCGACCCCCATCACCACGCCGCGCCTGCCGGCCATCAGCGTGCCGGCGGGCACGGATTGCGCGGCATCTGGGCTTTCGACATGCGACATAGGGGACCGGCAGCTGGTTGCGGAGGCCCAGGGGTGGTGGCACATGCCCCCGCACGGGGCAAGCCACCCGGGGAGGCCGCGCTTGGACCAGCCGCAGCACGACGCGACCGCCGATGGGAGCCGCGACGATCCCTTCGCGACTTTCGAGGCGTGGATGGCGGAAGCCGCGCGGAGCGAGCCGAACGACCCCAACGCGGTCTGCCTGGCAACCGCGACGCCGGATGGCCGGCCCTCGGCGCGGATGGTGCTGCTGAAGGGACTGGATGCCGCCGGCAGCGACCCGCGCGGCTTCGTCTTCTACACCAATCTCGAGAGCCGCAAGGGCGGCGAGCTCGCGGCCAATCCCTTCGCTGCCATGTGCTTCCACTGGAAGACGCTGCAGCGGAGCGTTCGGGTGGAAGGCCGCGTGCAGCCCGTCTCCAACGCCGAGGCCGATGCCTACTACGCCTCCCGCGCCCGCGGCAGCCGGATCGGCGCCTGGGCCAGCCGGCAGTCGCGCCCGCTGGAAGGGCGCTTCGCGCTGGAGAAGGCCGTCGCCGAGCACACGCTGCGCTTCGGCATCGGCGAGGTGCCGCGCCCGCCGCACTGGTCCGGCTTCCGCCTGGTGCCCGACCGCATCGAGTTCTGGCGCGACATGCCCTTCCGCCTGCACGAACGACGCGTGTTCCACGCCGCGCCGCCGGGGTGGCGGACGGAGATGCTGTTCCCTTGAGCGTCCCGGCGTCGCAGGCCGGGGTCGCGGCGCTGCTCTCCGGCGTGACGGGCGCCGCGCCGATCGAGACGCACATCTCCGCGGTCTTCGTCGGCGCGACGGACGCCTTCAAGCTGAAGAAGGCGGTTAAGCTGCCCTTCCTCGATTTCGCGACGCCGGCCGCACGGGAACATTTCTGCCGGCGGGAGCTGGAGCTGAACCGCGCGGCGGCGCCCGGCATCTACCGCGACGTGCTGCCGGTGACGCGCGGCGGCGACGGCCGGCTCGCGCTGGGTGGCCCGGGCGAGGCGGTGGATTGGGTGCTGCGCATGGCGCCCGTGCCGGCCGGCGACTTTCTCGACGCGGTCGCGGCGCGCGGCGGGCTGGACGGGAAGATGCTGGACGCGATTGCCGACGCCGTTGTCGCCCTGCACGCGGCGGCGCCGGTGGTCGCGGGCGTGGACGCGCCGGCCCGGATGCGCGCGGTGCTGGCCGGCAACGTCGAGAGCTGCCGGGGCGTCGGGCTCGACGAGGTGCGCGTCGAAGCGCTCGCCGCCGCGCTGGCGGCAAGGATGGAGACCGCCGCACCCGTCCTCGCCGCGCGGGCGGAAGCCGGTTTCGTGCGCCGCTGCCACGGCGACCTGCATCTCGGCAATCTCTGCCTCTGGAACGGCCGTCCGGTCGCCTTCGACGCGCTGGAATTCGACGAGGCGCTGGCGCGGGTGGATGTCGGCTACGACCTCGCCTTCCTGCTGATGGACCTGGACGTGCGGGTTTCGCGCGACGCGGCGAACCGGGTGATGAACCGGGTCGTCGCGCGCACCGGCGATGCCGGCGTGCTCGCGCCGCTGCCGGCCTGGCTCGCCCTCCGCGCGCTGGTGCGCGCGCATGTGGAAGCGCGGCGCGGCGGCGACGGCGCGCGCTACCTCGACGCCGCATCGGCCTACCTGAAGCCGACGGCACCTCGGCTGGTCGCCGTGGGCGGGTTGCAAGGCACGGGCAAGACGCGCCTCGCCCGCGCCCTCGCGCCCGGCCTCGGCACCGCCCCGGGCGCGCTGCACCTGCGCAGCGATGAAATCCGCAAGCGTCGCGCCGGCGTGGCGCCGGAAGCACGCCTGCCTCCCGAAGCCTATGCCGAGTCGGAGAGCGCGGCCGTGCACGCGGCGATGTTCGCGGCCGCGCGCACGGCGCTGGACGCGGGCCATTCCGTGGTGCTCGACGCCGTCTTCCTGGACCCCGTGATGCGCGACGCCGCCGAAGCTGCGGCGGGCGACGCTGCGTTCACCGGGCTCTGGCTGGAAGCGCCGCTCGGCGTGCTGCGCGAGCGCGTGCAGGCGCGCCGGGGCGATGCCTCCGATGCCACCGTCGCGGTGCTCGACCGCGCGGCGCGCGCCGATCCGGGCAGGCTGCGATGGGCGCGGCTGGACGCCTCCGCGGATGTCGTCGCCGCGGCGCGGGGGGTGCCGGCCTTGAATCGCGATTTCAACGCATCATAAAATTGCTCAGGGAAGGTTTCGGGGAAGGAGAGGCGCGATGGCCTACCGTCGCCTGCTGCTGCCGCTTACCGGCACGGCCGCCGGGGAAGCTGCGCTCGCCACCGCGCTCGACGTCGCGCGGGTGTGGAATGCGCATCTGCATTGCGTGCACGTCCGCGTGGATGCGCGGGATGTCGCCCCGCTGGCCGGCGAGGGCCTCTCCGGCGCGATGATCGAGGAGATGATGGCCGCGACGGAGCGCGAGAGCGGTGAGCGCGCGAGTCGCGTCCGCCTGCTGTTCGAGAAGTTCGCCGCCACCCACGGCGACCTCACCCTCGCCTCCGACCCGAACACCGCGCTTAAGACCCCCGGCGTGACGCTGAGCTTCGAGACGGTGTCCGGCCGCGAGGAGGACGTGGTCGCGCAGCAATCCCGGCTCTTCGATATGGCCGTCGTGCCGCATCCGGAGGCGGAGGAGGATGTCAGCTCCTCGGACGCGCTGCACGCCGTTCTGTTCGACAGCGGCCGCCCCGTGCTGATCGCGCCGCGCGCCGCACCCGAGACCATCGGCACGCGCGTCGCGATCGCGTGGAATGGGAGCGCGGAGAGCGCCGCCGCCGTCGCCGCAGCGCTGCCCTGGCTGCAGCGCGCCCAGGCCGTACGCATCCTCTGCAGCGACGACTACCAGCGCCGCGGCCCGCTGGCCGAGGGCATCCGCGCCTATCTGCGCTGGCACGAGATCGAGGCGGAGGTGGTGCCCTTTAAGCCCCAGACGCGGGAAGTCGGCGCCGGCCTGCTGGGTGCGGCGCGCGACTTCGGCGCGGACCTGATGTGCCAGGGCGCCTACAGCCATTCGCGCCTGCGCCAGCTCATCCTGGGCGGCGTGACGCGGCACGTGCTGGAGAATGCGGACCTGCCCGTGCTGATGTGCCGCTAGGCGTTCCCCACACGTCGTCATTCATGGCTTGAATGGTGCCCAAGCCCGCGCCGCCCCCTGCGGCGCGGCGCGGGCGCCCCCATCTCGTTGCCCGAACGAGCGGGCACCTGCCCGCCCTTCAGGAACGGGAGACCCCGCGATGATTGACGTCCGCCCCTTCAACACCCTCGGCGGCGCCGACCACGGCTGGCTCAAGGCGCGCCACCACTTCTCCTTCGCGAACTACCACGACCCCGCCCGCATGAACTGGGGCCGGCTGCGCGTGTGGAACGACGACGAGATCGGCGCCGGCACCGGCTTCGACCCGCACCCGCACCGCGACATGGAGATCATCACCTATGTCCGCGACGGCGCGATCACCCATCGCGACAACCTGGGCAACGAGGGCCGCACCGAGGCCGGCGACGTGCAGATCATGAGCGCGGGCACTGGCGTCGTGCACTCCGAATACAACCTGGAACCGGAGACGACCCGCATCTTCCAGATCTGGATCGTGCCGGACCGTCGCGGCGCGAAGCCGAACTGGGGCGCCAAGGCCTTCCCGAAGGCCTCTCGCGAGGCCGGGTTCGAGGTGCTGGCCTCCGGCCGCGCGGCCGATGCGGGCAACGGCGCGCTGCCGCTGAACGTGGATGGCGCGGTGATGGCCGCGACGCTCAAGGCCGGCCAGACGCTGACGCAGCCGCTCGGCGAGGGGCGCGCGGCTTACCTGGTGCCCGCGAAGGGCGCCGTCACGGTCAACGGCGTCGCGCTGTCGGCCCGCGACGGCGCCGCCATCGCCGAGGAGCGCGAGATCGCCATCACCGCGACGGAGGATTCGGAGCTGGTGATGGTGGAGGTCGCGCAGGAATAGCGGTTACGTCCGGGGCCAGGACGCGCGCGAGCAGCGTCCTGAGCCCGCCGACCGGATCGCGCCCCTTCGCGGTGGCCACCAGCGTGCGATGCGCGCCCGGCAGGGTCACCTGGATCGTGCCGGGCAGCAGCGCGGAGGCGACGGGCACCAGCCCGTCATTCTCGCCCCCGTGCGTCGCGACCCAGCGCGCGAGCGGCAGGTAGCGGCGATCGGCCGGCGGGCACTCCGCCGTCAGCCTCGTCGCGGCGGTCAGCGTCGGCACGCGGGCGAGCAGGGCGGCGATGGCCTCCGCGTGCCGCGCCATCCAGGCCGTGCGCGCCGTCGTCGTCAGGTCCCGCAATCCCTCGCCGGAGCCGAGCTTCAGCGCCTCCAGCGCCATCCCCGCCGCCTGGTGCAATGGCCGCGCGGCGCAGAGCGCATCGGCGACCGGAGATCCGCGGAACGGCGATTGCAGCGCGAGGAAGGCGCGGCAGCGCGACGCCGCCCCCGGGTGCAGCAGCGCGGCCAGCCCTTCCAGCCCGCCCTTGCTGTGCCCGATCAGCACGACCGGGCGCGGATCGGCGGCGATCGCGGCGGCCAGCCGCGCCGCATTCGCGGCGACCGGCGCGGCGGTGGGCAGCTTCACGATATGCGCCTCCGCCCCGATGCCGCGAAGCCAGGCGAGCTGTGCGCCCATGTAGTCCACGCCCATCGGCGCGAGCCGCGCCATCACCTCGCCGAGCAGCCCGTAGGCGAGGAGGACGCGGTGGCCGGCGAGCGCGGCCTCAACCAAGGGCGATGATCAGCTTGCCGAAGTTGCGGCCCTCCAGCAGGCCGATGAAGGCGGCGGGCGCGCTCTCCAAACCCTGCACCAGGTCCTCCTTCCAGCACAGCCGGCCGGCGGCGATGTGCGACAGCATCTCGGCGCGGAAGGCGGCGTAGCGGGACCAGCCGGTGTCGCTGACGATGAAGCCCTGGATGCGCAGCCGCTTGCGGACGACCGGGCCGAGATTGGGGCCGGGCGGGGCGCCGGGCCCGGCTGCGACCCCCGCGACGGTGTTGTATTGCGCGATCATCCCGCACATCACCACCCGGCCGAAATCGCGCAGGCGCGGGAAGACTGCCGCCTGGACTGCGCCACCGACATTCTCCCAGTAGATGTCCACGCCCTCCGGGCAGGCCCTGTCCAGCGCGGGCGCCAGCTCGCCGCGATGGTCGAGTGCGGTATCGAAGCCGAGCTCGTCGCGCAGGAAGGCGCATTTCGCCGCCCCGCCGGCGATGCCGACCACCTTCGCGCCGGCGATCCGCCCGAGCTGCCCGACGACCTGCCCCACCGCGCCCGAGGCCGCCGAGACGACGAGCGTCTCCCCCGCCTTCGGCTGCCCGATATCGGCCAGGCCCACCCAGGCCGTGAGCCCAGGCATCCCGAGCACGCCGAGCGCCGTGGACGGCGCCGCCTCGGCCGGATCGAGCGGGATCAGCGCCTTGCCCGGCCGCACGGAATAGGTCTGCCACCCGAAGCCGCCGAGCGCCCAATCGCCCTCGCGGAAGCGCGGATCGCACGACGCCGCCACCTGCCCGACCGCCTGGCATTCCATCACCTCGCCGAGCGCCACCGGCTTCGCATAGGATTTCGCATCGTCCATGCGCCCGCGCTGATAGGGATCGAGCGAGAGGAAGCGATGCCGCAGCAGCACCTCGCCCTCGGCGGGTTCGGGCGTGGGCGCCTCGTCGAGGCGGAAATCTTCGGGCGCGGGCGCGCCGGAGGGGCGGCGGGCGAGGAGGATGCGGGGGTTCGTGGGCATGATCAGGTCCTCTCGTGATCGGTCATGTCTTGGCCCGTATCTTCTTCAGCGCCCGCCCGGGAAGCTGTTCATCCAGGCTCGGTAGCCCCTTCCGCTCGCAGAGATACACCAAGCGCAACTCCACACTTCCGCGATCGCTGAAAGTCAGTGTGACATTGACGATCCAGAAGCACATCATCCAGCCATGCCAAAGTCTGCCCTCCTCGAGCAGATGCGCCGCAGCCCCGCCGGGGATTGGACCATCGCGGATGTGGAGCGGGCGTGCCGTCAGGCGGGCGTGCGGTGCGTTCCGCCGACCGGCGGCGGGTCGCACTACAAGGTGTCGCACCCCTCGCAGCCGGAGATCCTGACGATCCCGGCCCGGAAGCCGGTGAAGCCGATCTATATCAAGAAGCTGGCGGCCTTCCTGGCCCGCGTCGGAGGCTGAGATGGAACAGATGCCCTATCCGCTGATCGTGGAGCCGTTGAGCGCCGAGGATGGCGGCGGCTACCTGGCCAGCGTGCCCGACCTGCCCGGCTGCATGTCCGATGGCGAGACGCCGGAGGAGGCGGTGCGGAACGTCCAGGCGGCGGTTGCCGATTGGATCGAGGAAGCACATGCCACTGGTCGCGCCGTGCCGGCGCCGCGCCCGAAGCTCGCGGTCGCCTGACCGTCCTCAAGCGCGTGCGCTGCGGCGACTCACCATCGCGTCGAGGCTGATCGCCGCGTCAGCCCTCGGCCTCCCGCAGGTAGTCCTCCGTCGTCCTCGTCACCGGCCGCGCCGGGCCGGCATAGGGGTCGAGCGCGCTGTCGGTCGCCTCGAACACTCGGCATTCCTCGCAGAGGCGCAGCACGCGCAGGCGGGCAGGGTCGGCGAACATCCAGTGGTTCATGGCGGAGAGCTTCGCCGTCACCCGCTCGATCTGCGACCGCACGCCGAAGGGCTTGGCGCAGCGCTCGCAGGGGAAGGGCGCCTCCTCCTTCACCACCCGCGTCTCGCCGCTCGCGGGCGAGAGGTTCAGGCGGGGAACCAGCGTGATGACCTTCTCGGGGCAGGTGCTCGCGCACAAGCCGCACTGCACGCAGGCATCTTCCAGGAAGCGGAGCTGCGGCGCCTCGGGGTTGGCGGAGAGCGCCCCCGTCGGGCAGACGCCCGTGCAGGCCGTGCAGAGCGTACAGCCCGCCACCTCCACGCGCGCCTCGCCGAAGGGCGCCAGCGCCGGCATGGCGATCGCGCCGTCGCGGCGCCCGGCGCCCTCGGCCAGCGCGCGCGCCGCCTGACGCAAGGTCTCGCGCGGCTTGCCGAGCGCCAGGTGCGTGGAAGGCGGGAAGGGCAGGCCGCGGCGCGGGACGGCGCGCAGCGCCTCGCCCAGCGAGAAGGGATCGTCGGTCTCGATCGCCGCCGCGCGGGGCGCGCCGTGGTCGGGGATGCCGAGCCCGTCCAGCACATGCGTCGCGTAGTCCAGGTTCCGCAGCACGCCTTCGGCCCCGTGGCCGCGGCGCGCCGGCATCACCAGGCGGATCTGCGCGGCACCCCAGGCGAAGGCGCCCAGCAGGAAGCCCAGGTCGAGCGACGACACCTCGTTCACCCGCAGCGGCAGCGCGCGCGCCGGCAGCCCGTCGCCGTGCCGGGCCAGCGCATCCACCAGCGCCTCGCCATGCGCGTCGTGCACCAGCAGCAGCGGCGCCTCGCCGCCCCGGCCGCGGAGCGGCGAGTCCACCTGCGCCTCCCGATACGTCAGCAGCAGCGCGCGCAGCCGGCGCAGCAGCGCCTCGGGCGGCGGCAGGGCGTAGGTCGCTGCGCCGGTCGGGCAGACGGCGGCGCAGGCGCCGCAGCCCGCGCAGATCTCGGCCGAGATCGCCACCGACTCCTTCGCCGGCGTGATCGCCCCGGTCGGGCACAGGTCCAGGCAGCGCGTGCATCCCGTGCGCCGGTTGCGCGAATGGGCGCAGAGCGCCGCGTCGAAGGTGACGAAGCGCGGCTTGTCGAAGGTGCCGACCAGCTCCCGCGCCGCGGCCACCGCGCGCTCGACGGCGGCCGCGTCGGCGGGATCGGCGCGCAGGTAGCCCTGCCGCACCTCATGCGCCGGGAACAGCGGCGCGCCGCCGGTCAGGTCCAACAGGATGTCGCAGCGGCTGCGCGCCCCGTCGCGCGACGGCCCCCAGGCATAGGCCGCCCGCGAGGACGGCCGCGGCATCGCATACAAGTCCACCACAACCTCGAACGCCCCGAGCCACCCCGTCGCGCCCGTCGCCCGGCCGCGGGCGACCGGGAACTCGGCGGCGCGCAGCGGTTGCACGGTTTCCGCCCCGGTCAGCAGCACCGTCACGTCCAGCGTCGCCGCCAGCCGCGTCGCGGCCTCCAGCGCCACGGCATCGCGCCCCAGGATCAGGGCCACTCCCTCGCTCGTCAGCGGCACGAGCGGGGTGGGGGGCATCGGCACCGCGGCCGCGGCGATCAGCGCGGCCATCTTCGGCCCCGCCGCCTTCGCCTCGGTGGACCAGCCCGCCGTCTCGCGGATGTTGACGAAGCTCAGCGGCGCGCCGGCGCCGGCCTCCTCCGCCTCCTGCGCGAACAGCGGCGCCTGGGCGGTGCAGGCGACGGTAATCGGCACGCCCTCGCCCAGCGCCGCCAGGAACCGGTCGAGCTGCGCGCCGCAGAGCTGCTCGGCGGTGCGCAACTCGCCCTTGCACCCACGCGCGATCGCGCGGCCGTCGAGCGGCATCGTGTCCTCGCAGGTGCAGGCGAAGGTGACCGGCGGGCCAGGGGGCGGGCTAGGAGAGGACATCGCCGCGTCATATATCGCGCCCCACCCCCCCTTGCGAAGGCGGGTCCGAGGGAGCGCCTCCACCATCGTGCCGAACGCCGGCCTGCCCGACCTGCCATCCGTCTTCACGCCCGTCCTGCCGCTGCGCGAGGGCGGCGATGCGCTGGCGCGCGCCGTCGCCGAGGCGGGGCAGGGGGCCGGCACCCTCGCCTGGGTGCGGTCCGCCGCGCGGGTCGAGGCGGCGATCGTGCTCGAACCGGACCAGCCGCTCCGCACCGCCCGTTGCGCGCTCTACGCCGCGGCCTCGGCGCTCGCCGACGCGCTCGCCGCCTTCGGCCCGCCGGAAGTCGCGCTCACCTTCCGCTGGCCCGGCACGATCCTGGTAAATGGCGGCGAGATCGGGCGCGTCCGCATCGCCTGCCCCGCCAACGCCGCCGAGGACGCGGCCCCCGACTGGATCGCCGTCGCCGTCGAGGCGCGGCTGAGCTTCCCGCGCGGCTGGGAGCCCGGCCACGGCCTCGGCCAGACCGCGCTCGCCGAAGAAGGCTGGCACCCGGACGAAGCCTCCGTCCCCGAACTCACCGCCGCCTGGGCGCGCCACCTCATGGCGGCGCTCTCCGACTGGCCGCGGCCCGACGGCTTCCGCCGCCTCGCCGAACGCTACCTCGCCCGGCTCGAGGGCGACGATGGCGCGCGCCGCGGCCTCGACCCGGCGACGGGCGACCTGGTGACGGAGCGGGACGGCGCGCGGGACCGGCAATCGCTGCGGGAGGCGCTGGCGTGACGACGAGGCTGCCCCGCACGCTGCGGCTCGACCCCTCCGACGCGCTGATCTACGACCCGGCCGCGGAGCCCGGCGAATGGGCCGTGCCCGGCGGTTTCGAGTTCTGGGACGAGCCGCCCTCCGCGATGTCCGGCAAGCGGCGCCAGGCCTTCCGCGGCGGCTTCCTCGGCCTGTCCTCCTTCGGCTGGGCGACGCTCGTGGAGATCGCCGAGGCGACCGCCGAGGATCGCGCGGCAGCGGTGACGGCGCTCGCGGCGCATATCCGGGCACGGCACGGCGCCCCGGACGAGGCCGCGGCGCGCGCGGCGGCGGAGGACGAGGTCGCCTTCGCCGAATCCCTCTGCGGCCATCCCCCCGGCACCGTCCTGGCCCTCACGCGGGTCGAGGAGGCCGGCGAAACCCGCGAGAGATTCCGCACGCTGCACCTGCGCGACACGCCGCACGCCGCGTTCACCGGCCTGCCGGTCTTCGGCCTCGCCGTGGTGGAGGACGAGGAGCCCTCGGAACGCCCGGACCTGACTGCACTCCGGGGCCGGCCATGACGCCCGCACCCGGCGATTTCTGGGTGGCCAGCGGCCACCACCTCTGCGACCGCGACGAGGACGGCCGCATCCACGCCACCCCCGACCTCTGGCGCGCCTTCTGCGCCAGGCCGGAGCTGGTGCCCCCGGCCGAAGCCTGCGGCGAGGAACGCGCGCTCCACGCCGCGATGGTCGCCGACCCGCTCCGCGCCGTCCCGGACGCGGAGGTCTCTGCGCTGGCCGACGCGGATGCGCGCGAGAACTGGTCCGTCTTCCTCCGCTTCCGCGACCGCGTCGCCGCCGCGCCGAACCTCGAAGCCGCCTGGGCCGCCCTGTACCGCGAAGACGTGGCCGGCGTGCCGCCGGTCTTCCTGCAGATGCTGACGCATCTCGTCATGCGCTCCGCGATGGAGGGCGTCGGCGATCCCTTCGCGCTGCGCGCCGCCGAATGCCTGTTCCGCCCGCAGCGCGCCGGCATCCACCAGGGCGCGACCCTGCTGGCCGACGAGGAGGTGCTGGAGATGCGCTCCGCCTCCGGCGACTTCGGCCCGCTCGGCCAGCTCCTCGTCGAGGCCGGCGCCAGGCCGCGCGAGGTCGAGATGGACGTGCTGACCGCGGAGAATGCCCCCGGCTACTTCGCCCGGTCGGACGCGCACGACCTCGCCCTCGACATCGCGGAGGGCCGCGACGGCCAGCACGGCCTCGCCCGGGCGATCGAGCGCTTCTGCGCGCACGTCCTCGGCGAGACGGTCACGATCCGCCCCGCGCCGGTGATAGATGACCGCAACTGGACCTGGCATGTCGGCCTGGACACCGAGGCGACCTCCATCGCCAACGACCTCTGGCACGGGAAGGGGGTCGCGCAGGAACGCCTCGCGCGCATCCTCTGGCTCGGCGTGCTGGACTTCGCCGAGGCGTCCCGCGTGCTGCCGCGCGTCGCGGGCAAGCCCGTCTATCTCGCCATCGCGATGGATGCCGCCGGCCGCGTGCGGCTGAAGCCGCAGAACCTCCTCGCCGGCCTGCCGCTGCGGGCGCGGGAGGATGCGGCGTGAACCCGAACTCGCTGGTCATCCCCGTCGCGGTCCTCGCCGAGCGGCGGCCCGGCGCCACGCGCTGGGCGGACCATGCCTGGCGCGTGGCGGAGGTGCTGGAGGACGCACCGGCGGTGCCGGACTGGACCGTGCTGCGCGAGGAGGCCGGCCGCGCGCTGTTCTTCGCCGGCCGTGCGGAGGTGGTGCTGCACCCGACCGATACGCCGAACCTCAAGCACAACCTCGAAGCCGCGCAGCCGCTGGTCTGGGTGGTGCTGCGGCCGGACGGGACGGCGCCGGGCTGGCGGCTGCAGCTCGTCACCGTGGACCCGGGCGAGGCGCATCTGCATACGGACGCCGGCAACGACCTGGTCGAATCGCTGCCCATGCCGCCCCGCCTGCGCGCCGCGACCGAGGCCTTCGTCGCGCAGCACCACGTCGAGCGCAGCTTCCACAAGCGCAAGCGCGACCGCGCCGACCCCGAGGCGATGGCCCGCCGCCGGCCCCGCCTGGACAACGATGCATGAGCGACGAGGGCTTCCTCGCGCGCTGGTCCCGCCGCAAGCGCGGGGCGGAGCCTGATGCCCCGGAAGCCGAGGCCGCGCCCGAAGCGCCGCCCGCCGCCTGCCCGATCCCCGACCTGCCGGAGATTGACCTCGCCAGCCTGCCGCGGATCGAGGAACTGACGGCCGAGAGCGATTTCGGCCTGTTCCTGCGCCCCGGCATCCCCGCGGTGCTGCGCAACGCCGCGCTGCGCCGGATGTGGAGCCTCGACCCCGCCATCCGGGACTATATCGGGCCGGTCGAATACCAGTGGGACTTCAACGCGCCAGGCGGCCTGCCCTTCGGCTTCGCGAACGAGCTTGCCGGCGACATCGGCAAGCTGCTGGCGCAGGCGATCGGGAAGCTGGAGGAGCTGGCGGAGGAGAAGATTGAGGACGCGAACGAGCAGGCGTCTCTCTCCCACTCCATCCCTGCGCCGCAAGCCGGGGGGAGTGAGCCCGACGAAGTCCTCCTCCCCGCTTGCCGGGACGCGTTGGGTGGGGACGGTCCGGTCGAGGCGTCCGAGCCACCCGGACAGGTCAGCGCCGAGCCGGAACCGCGCGACGCCGCCCCGCCCCGTCGCCGCCACGGCAGCGCGTTGCCTTCGTAGCCGGCAGGACGACACCGAATTTGCGAACGGTTCTTAACAACAACTTCACCCGCCTGCCCCCAGCGTTTCCCTGCCCCTCTTGATAAATTCCGAAATCCGGCGTTCGTTGGGCAGCAGAACAGTGTGTTGTCCGCGCAATCAAATTCACGGTTCCGTGAACCAACCGCGGGCAGGTGCAGGGATGGCAGGGACCGAAACGACGGTTGATCCGCTGGACGCGGAGCGCGCACGCCTCGCAGCGTTGCTCGCGCTGCTGATGGCCGCCGCGCCGGATGCCGGCCTGCTCGGCCGCCTGCGCGCGCTGCGCGGCGGCAGCGGCGAACTCGGCGAAGCCTACCGCGCGCTCGGCACGGCGGCCGCCGCCACCACGCCCGAAGCGCTGGAACGCGAGTATTTCCACCTCTTCATCGGCGTCGGCCGCGGCGAAATCCTGCCCTACGCCTCCTACTACCTCACCGGCTTCCTGCACGAACGCCCGTTGGCCGAGCTGCGCGGCGACCTCCGCCGCCTCGGCATCGCGCGCGCCGACGGCGTGGCGGAGCCGGAGGATCACGTCGCCTTCCTCTGCGAGACCTTCGCCGGCCTGATCGAGGGCACGCTCGGCGACCCCGCCGAAGCCGATGCCTTCTTCGCCCGTCACCTCCGCCCCTGGGCCGCCCGCCTGTTCGCGGATATCGAGCGGGCCGAGGCGGCGTCCTTCTATCGCGCGGTGGGGCGGCTCGGCCGCCTCGCCGTGGAACTCGAATCGGCCGCGGCCGACCTGCCTGCCTGATGGGGAGAGAGCACGATGAGCGCTGAGGAGAAGCCGGCCCGCCGCGGATTGCTGCGGGCACTCGGCCTCGGAACCGCTGCCGCGGCGGCCGCCGCGCCGGCGCTGGCCCAGCGCGCCGACAGCGTGCCCGCGCGCGACGCCCGGAAGGAGAACGAGGCGCAGCGCAACGCTGCCCGCTACAAGCCGGACAGCGAGCACGTGCAGGCCTTCTACCGCACCAACCGCTACGAATAAGAACCGGGGGAACGGACGATGCTGATCAAGCGATCGGAAGGCCGGGCCGCCCGCGGGCGCCTCGCCGCGGCCTATGGCGGACTCTCCTCCGGCGGGCTGGACCGCCGCGCCTTCCTGCACCAGGCCGGCTTCGCGGGGGCGGGCCTCGCCGCGCTCGGTGCCCTCGCGCCGTCGCGCGCGCAGGCCGCCGGCGCCGCCAGCGGCGTCATCAACCACGCGCAGCCGGTGCAGCGCATCAAGAACATCTGCACCCACTGCTCGGTCGGGTGCACCGTCACCGCCGAGGTGCAGAACGGCGTCTGGGTCGGCCAGGAACCCACCTGGGAATCGCCGATCAACCGCGGCACGCATTGCGCCAAGGGCGCCGCGGTGCGGGAGCTCGTGCACGGCGACCGCCGCCTGAAATTCCCGATGAAGCTCGTCAATGGCCAGTGGCAGCGGACGAGCTGGGACACGGCGCTGAACGAGATCGCCGAGAAGATGATGGCGATCCGCGCGGCCTCCGGCCCCGACAGCGTCTTCTGGCTCGGCAGCGCGAAGTTCTCGAACGAGGGCGCCTACCTCTTCCGCAAGTTCGCGGCCTTCTGGGGCACGAACAACGTGGACCACCAGGCGCGCATCTGCCACTCGACGACCGTCGCGGGCGTGGCCAACACCTGGGGCTACGGCGCGATGACGAATTCCTACAACGACATCCGCAATTCGAAGACCGTCATCATCATGGGCGGCAACCCGGCGGAAGCGCATCCCGTCTCGCTCCAGCACGTGCTCGCCGGCAAGGAGCGCAACCGGTCGAAGCTCATCGTCGTGGATCCGCGCTTCTCGCGCACCGCGGCGCATGCGACGGACTACGTGCGCATCCGGCCGGGCACCGACATCCCGATCATCTGGGGCATGCTCTGGCACATCTTCGAGAATGGCTGGGAGGACAAGGAGTTCATCCGCCAGCGCGCCTACGGCATGGACGAGATCCGGGCCGAGGTCGCGAAGTGGCCGCCCGCCGAGGTGGAGCGCGTCACCGGCGTGCCGGGCGAGCAGCTGCGCCGCGTCGCCGAGGCCTTCGCGAAGGAGAAGCCGGCGACCCTCGTCTGGTGCATGGGCGTGACGCAGCACACCGTCGGCACGGCCAATGTGCGCGCCTTCTGCGTGCTGCTGCTGGCCACCGGCAACGTCGGCATGGACGGCACCGGCGCGAACATCTTCCGCGGCCATTGCAACGTGCAGGGCGCGACCGATTTCGGCCTCGATGTCGGCACGCTGCCCTCCTACTACGGCCTGGACGAGAACGCGTGGCGGCACTTCTCGCGCGTGTGGAACGTCTCCTACGAGAGCCTGGTGCAGCGCTTCGACACCCCGCAGATGATGGCCGCACCCGGCATCCCCACGACCCGCTACTTCGACGCCGCGACCCTGCCGAAGGACCAGATCCAGCAGCGCGACCGGCTGAAGGGCATGATCGTCTTCGGCCATGGCGGCAACACCGTCACCCGCATGCCGGAGGCGGTGAAGGGCCTGGAGGCGATGGAGCTGCTGGTCGTCGCCGACCCGCATCCCACCACCTTCGCCGTGCTCGCCAACCGGCGGGAGAACACCTACCTGCTGCCGATCTGCACGCAGTTCGAATGCGACGGCAGCCGCACCTGCTCCAACCGCTCCGTCCAGTGGGGCGCGAAGGTCGTGGATCCGATCTTTGAATCCAAGACCGACTACGAGGCGATGTACCGGCTGGCCGGTGCGCTGGACCGCGCCGCGGAGCGGCAGGGCACGCCGATCCGCTTCCAGGCGGACATGTTCAAGCTCTCCGAGATCCGCGACAACGCGCCGACCGCCGAGAGCCTGCTGCGGGAGATCAACCGCGGCTGCCTCTCCACCGGCTACACCGGCCAGACGCCGGAACGCCTCAAGCTGCACATGGAGCACCAGGACAAGTTCGACCTGGTGACGCTCCGCGGCCGCGAGGGCACGCCGGTGGCGAACGACTTCTACGGCATGCCCTGGCCGTGCTGGGGCAAGGGCGACTGGCGCCACCCCGGCAGCCACATCCTCTACAACACGTCCCTGCACGTGAAGAACGGCGGCGGCACCTTCCGCCCGCGCTTCGGGGTGGAGCGCAACGGCGTCACGCTGCTGGCCGAAGGCTCCTGGTCGCAGGGATCGGAGATCCAGGACGGCTATCCCGAATTCACCGTCGCCCTGCTCCGCCGCCTCGGCTGGTACGACGACCTGACCGCGGACGAGAAGGGCTGGATCGAGAGCAACGGCGGCACCTTTTCCTGGGCGACCGACCTCTCGATGGGCATCATCCGCGTGGCGATGGGGCATGGCTGCGTGCCCTACGGCAACGGCAAGGCCCGCGCGGTCGCGTGGAACCTGCCCGATCCCGTGCCCGTCCATCGGGAGCCGATCTACACCCCGCGCACCGACCTCCTCGCGCAGTATCCGACGCTCCCCGACCGGCGCGGCTTCCGCCTGCCGCATCTCGGCGTCTCCGTGCAGAACCGCTCGAACGAGGTGGCGCGCGACTTCCCGATCATCCTCACCTCCGGCCGCCTCGTGGAATACGAGGGCGGCGGCGAGGAGACGCGCTCCAACAAGTGGCTCGCCGAGCTGCAGCAGGACATGTTCGTGGAGATCCACCCCGCCGATGCGGGCGCCCGCAACATCCGCGACGGCGCCTGGGTGTGGGTGAGCGGGCCGGAGAACAACAGCCGTGCGCGGGTGAAGGCGATGGTGACGGAGCGCGTCGGGCGCGGCGTCGCCTTCATGCCCTTCCACTTCGCCGGCTGGTTCCAGGGCACCGACCAGCGGAGCAAATACCCGCAGGGCACCGACCCGATCGTGCTCGGCGAAAGCGTGAACACGGTCACGACCTACGGCTACGATCCCGTGACCTTCATGCAGGAAACGAAGGTCACGCTCTGCCAGATCCGCGCGGCGTAAGGGGGAGAGCGCACCATGGCCCGCATGAAGTTCCTCTGCGACAGCGACCGCTGCATCGAGTGCAACGCCTGCGTCACCGCCTGCAAGAACGAGCACGAGGTGCCCTGGGGCATCAACCGCCGGCGCGTGGTGACCATCAACGACGGCAAGCCCGGCGAGCGCAGCATCAGCATGGCGTGCATGCACTGCACCGATGCGCCCTGCGCCGCCGTCTGCCCGACCTCGTGCTTCTACACGACCGCCGACGCGATCGTGCTGCACGACAAGGACACCTGCATCGGCTGCGGCTACTGCTTCTACGCCTGCCCGTTCGGCGCGCCGCAATACCCGCGCGTCGGCAACTTCGGCAGCCGCGGCAAGATGGACAAGTGCACCTACTGTGCCGGCGGCCCGCAGCAGGACAACGCGCCGGCGGAATACGTGCAGTACGGCGCCAACCGCATCGCGGAAGGCAAGCTGCCGATCTGCGCCGAGATGTGCAGCACGAAGGCGCTGCTCGCCGGCGACGGCGACATGATCGCCACGATCTACCGCGAACGCGTGCAGCGCCGCGGCTACGGCGCCGGCGCCTGGGGCTGGCGCACCGCCTACAAGGAAACGGTGACGGTCTGATGCGGACGATGCGGATGCTACCCGCCCTGGCGCTGGGCCTCGCCCTGCTCGCCGCCCCCGCCGCCGCGCAGGTCGGCGGCCCGGTGGTCGGCACGCCGACCAACCCCGTCGCCGCCACCGCGACCGCCGACGAGCTGGAGCTGCAGAAGGCGCTCACCGGCGGCCGCATCGCCGGCCGCGTCTCCATCCCCGACGAGCGCTCCGCCAGCCTCGTCCAGCCCGGCGGCCGCGACTGGCGCGCCTTCCACAACGTCACCCTCGCCTGGGTCGGTGGCATCGCGGTGCTCGGCATGCTCGCCGTCGTCGCGATGTTCTACGCCGGCCGCGGCCGCATCCCGTTGGAGGGCGGGCGCTCCGGCCACACCATCCAGCGCTTCGGCATGGTGGAACGGGCGGCGCATTGGATGACTGCCAGCTCCTTCATCGTGCTCGCGCTCTCCGGCCTCAACCTCACCTTTGGGCGCTGGCTGATCCTGCCGCTTATCGGGCCGGAGGCCTTCGCCACGCTGACGCTGTGGGGGAAATACGCGCACAACTACCTCTCCTTCCCCTTCACCCTCGGCGTCGTGCTGATGTTCCTGCTCTGGGTGAAGGACAACATCCCGAACCGGGTTGATGTCGCCTGGGCCAAGGCGGGCGGCGGCTTCGTCGGCAATGCGCACCCGCCGGCCGGGCGCTTCAACGCCGGCCAGAAGGTGGTGTTCTGGATCACCGTGATCGGCGGGACGCTCGTCGCGGCCTCCGGCTACGTGCTGATCTTCCCCTTCTGGGTCACGGACATCGCCGGCCAGCAGCTCGCGCACATCGTCCACGGCGTGATCTCCGTGCTGATGATCGGCGCGATGTTCGGCCACATCTACATCGGCTCCCTCGGGATGGAGGGCGCCTTCGACGCCATGGGCTCCGGCCAGGTGGACCTGAACTGGGCGAAGTCGCACCACGCGCTCTGGGTTGACGACGAGATGCGCAAGGCGCGCCAGACCGTCGCCGGCACCACCACCCCGAAAGCTGCCGGCGCCGACTGACCAACCTTCCCCTCCCCCGTTCCACGGGGGAGGGTTAGGGTGGGGGAGCCACGAGCGATCTCTTCACCGCCACCAACGAGAACCCCACCACCATGCGCCTGATCGGCCTCGCCGGCTGGAGCGGCGCCGGCAAGACCACGCTGCTGACGCGGTTGATCCCGGAACTCGGGCGCCGCGGCGTGTCGGTCTCCACGATCAAGCACGCGCACCACGCCTTCGACATCGACCGCCCCGGCAAGGACAGCCACGCCCACCGCGAGGCCGGCGCGCGGCAGGTCCTGGTCGGCAGCGCGAACCGCTGGGCGCTGATGACGGAGCTGCGCGGCGCCCCCGAACCGCCCCTCCATGAACTCCTCCGCCGCCTCGACCCCGTGGACCTCGCGGTGGTCGAGGGCTTCAAGCGCGACGCCCACCCGAAGATCGAGGTCCACCGCGGCGCCAACGGCAAGCCCTGGCTCCACCCGGAGGACCCGCACATCCGCGCCGTCGCCTCCGACCTCCCGCCGCCCGGCGCGCGCCTCCCCTGGGCGCATCTCGACGACATCGCCGCGATCGCCGCGCTGGTGACGGAAGCCGCCGAGCCGATCGAGCGCTTCCTGGCGCGCGGTGGCGCAGCTATGTGAAGCGTCGCTTCCTGGGCCTCCCCTCTCCCGTAAGACGGGAGAGGGTGCCTGAGCGAAGCGAAGGCGGGTGAGGGCCGCCCCACCTTCGGAATGCGGGCGCGTTTGCCCGTCCACGGCCGGACGGGAGCAGGATGGGGGTCCACACGGACGATCCATGGCACAGCTGAGCGACGACTGCTTCGCCTTCGGGGGCCCGCTGCTGTCGGTGGAAGCCGCCGGCGCGCTGATCGCGGAGCGCGTGCCGGCCATCGCCGGAATTGAGACCGTGAGCCTCCGCAACGCGCCCGGACGGGTCCTGGCGGAGGAGCTGCGCGCGCCCGGCGCGCTGCCGCGCTTCTTCAACTCCGCCGTGGACGGCTACGCGTTCCGCCACGCCGACCTCGCGTTGCAGGGCGACACCCGCCTGCCCATCGCAGCCCGCGTGCAGGCCGGCGCCCGCGCCGCCCCACTCGTCCCCGGCAGCGCGACCCGCATCTTCACCGGCGCCCCCATGCCCGACGGCGCCGACACCGTGATGATGCAGGAGGATGCGCGCGAGGAGGCCGGCGCCGTCCTGCTGCAGCCCGGCCTGAAGCGCGGCGCGAACTGCCGCCCCGCCGGCGAGGACCTGCCGGCCGGCGCCCTCGCGCTGCCCGCCGGAACCCGGCTCACCGCCCCGGATATCGGCCTGGCCGCGGCGCTCGGCTGCGCGACGCTCCGCGTGCGGCGGCGCGTGCGCGTCGGCGTCTTCTCCACCGGCGACGAGCTGGGCGAACCGGGCGCGGCGCTGCGGCCGGCACAGACCTACGACTCCAACCGTTTCACCCTGATGGCACTGCTCGCGCGCCTGCCCGCGGAGGTCGCCGACCTCGGCATCCTACCGGACGATCGGGAGGCGACCGCCGGTGCGTTGCGTGCAGCGGCGGCGGACCACGACCTGCTGCTGACCTCCGGCGGGGTCTCCACCGGAGAGGCCGACCACCTGCGCGCCGCCATCGGATCCGGCGGCCGCCTCGTCTTCTGGCGCCTCGCGATCAAGCCGGGCCGCCCGGCCGCGATGGGAGTGGTGGGGGGCACGCCCGTGATCGGCCTGCCCGGCAACCCCGTCGCCGCCGTCATCACCTTCCTGCACCTGGCACGCCCGATGGTGCTGCGCCTGTCCGGCGCCGCGGCCGAGACCCTGCCGCGCTTCGCCGCCATCGCCGATTTCGCCTACCGCAAGAAGGCCGGCCGGCGCGAATACGTGCGCGTCTCCCTGGCTTTCGCAGACGGCCTGCCGCTCGCCCGCAAATACCCGCGCGAAGGCGCGGGGCTGCTCACGAGCCTGACGCAATCGGACGCCTTCGCGGAACTCCAGGAGGACGTGACGGTGGTGACGCCGGGCGACCAGGTCCGCGTGCTGCCGTTCGGCGAGGTGTTCTGACGGTGCTCGACGCTCCCGCCTTTGCGGGGCAGGGTTGGCGCGGAGAAATCACGCCCATATCGAACGGCGCAACTCCTGATCCAAATTCTGTCGTTCCCGCGGAAGCGGGACCCACAGCGCCGCGAGTCGGGACGGTGGGAAGGCGGGCCCCCGCTTTCGCGGGGGCGGCAGGTTATGGGTCAAGACTTGCGCCGGCTGGTGTCAGTGTCGCCCGCGCCACTCCTCAGGCCGCGTGAAGCCACCCGCCCAGAGCCCGCGTGCCGCGCGCCGCGCCTCGATCTCCAGCGCCGCCGCGCCACCCTCCTCCCCCAGCGCCCAGCCGGAGGCGACGAGGCCCGCATTCAGCTCCGCGCCGCCGGCATGGCACGTCGCCAGCCCCCGCCCGAACCGATCGCGGCCGCCCACAAGGCACACGACGGAGCGGTTGTTGACGAGCCGCGACAGAGCTTCCGCCGCCGCGGCCCCGCAATCGAACCGCCGGCCGGCCGCATCCGCGCAGCCCTGCCCGCGCTCCGGCACCGAAATTCCGGCCAGCCGCACCGTGCGATCCCCGAGCCGCAGCGTCCCGCCATCCACAACCCGGACCTCGGCCGCGAGCGCCGACCAATCCTGCTGGCGCGGCGCCGATCCCATCAGGTCCGTCGGCAGGCCCAGCCCCGAAGCGAGCGCACCCAGCACGAGCACCGCGAGCGCGACGACCGCCGTCCGCCAGCGTCGCGGCCGGTGAGCGGGGCGGAAGATACGGCGGGGCTGCTGCACGCGGGACCGTGGGACGCGGGGAGACACAAGGCGTAACCCGATCCGGGATGTGATTGCAACCCCTTGTTCAACTTATACGTTAGTTGAACCGCGACGCTTTCAGTCCTGATTCCAAAAGATTCCGTTCGCCAACAGGCCTTCCCACGCCTTGCCGGAACGTCGCCGGGACCGCCGCGCGCGGGCCAGCGCCCAGCCGCTCGCGACGCCGGTCGCCCAGGCCGCGCCCGCCCGTCCACCGAGCTGCGCCATTAGGCCGCGGGACACGGCGGCGTCGTTCGCCAGCCCGAACGCCTCCTGCACCTCGGCAAGATGCGTCAGGAAGCGCTTCGCCCGCTTGCGCCCCCAGAGCGGCGCGAAGAGCTCCGCCGCGTAGCGCATGCGCTTGGCGTGGATGCGCACCTCATGGAACTCCGCATCCGGCAGCTCCCCGATTTCGGCGCCCGGCTGCACCAGGCGGCGCCAGCGCCGGTCGAGCGCATCCGCCGCGAAGCTCTCGAGCGAGGCGGCCCGCACCGCCTGCGCATCGGCATCCGCCACCGCGCGCCAGGGCCGGCCTTCGATCAGGGCGACGGCGCTCCAGGCCAGGCGGCGGAAGCCCGGCGCGTCCAGCACCGGGCGCAGCGCGGCATACCCGGCCTCGCGCCGCTCCCGCGCCGCACGGAGCAGGGCGGCGATGCGCGGCTCCTCCGGCAGCGCCTCGGCGATCTCGGCGCCGAGCCCGGCCAGCCACACGTCCCAGTCACGCGCCGGGCCGAGCGTGCTGGCCAGCGCCTTCAGCCCGGCATCGAAGCCGCGCAGCGCGGGATCGTCGCAGGCCGGGCGGAACACCCGCAGCAGCGACCGCAGCCGCCGGATTGCCACGCGCATCTGGTGCACGCCGTCCGGCGTGGTGCCGGCATGGGCCGCCGGCGCGTGCCACAGCATCACCTCCGTCAGGTGGCCGAGCGCGAGGCACAGCGCGTCCTCCACCCCGAGCGAGGGGTCGAGCACCGGCGCGCCGAGGCGCCGTGGCCTGGGCGCCTCCGCCCGGGCCAGCGCCCGCGCCTCCTCCGCCAGCGCCAGCCGCGGCGGCAGGACCGGCGCCTCGGCGGAAAGGGCGCCCATCAGCTCCAGCACCGCCGGCGAAGGGCCGGAGAGCGTCAGGCGCGCGGCCGGCGCCTCGTCCACCGCTGCGCGCAACCGGCCGCGCAGCAGCGCCGCCTCCATCCCGCCGGCCAGGGGCACTCGGGTGAGGGTGCCCGTGAAGCCGGCGAGCGGCATCAGCGGCGCCCCGTTCGCCGCGTCCGGCGCGTCATCCGCGCCCAGGCTGCCCAGCCGCGCGGCCGGCGTCCCCGGGCACCACGCCTCGCCGGGCGCCGGCAGGGTGCGGACCAGCCGGCGCGGCCCTCGCCGCGGTGCCTCCAGCGCCAGGCCTGCGGCCGCCAGCGCGCCCTCCGCGGTGTCGAGCCAGGCGAGCGTCATGGGCGCGCCCCGCCCGCGGCCGGCGCGCAGCGCGGCGAGCGGAGCCGCGCGCAGCACGGCTTCCGCGGCCGCGGACGGCAGCACGGCCTCAATGGTCAGGGCGTCGTCCGGCGGCGGCGCGTCGCTCAGGCGGTCGCCTCCGTCGGATCCGGCGCCTCGGCGGAGGGCAGGTCGGCCGGCGACAGCACCCGCAGCAGCCTGCCGCTCCCCGCCTCGATCAGCCGCCACGGATGCGCGACGGTGAACTCGGTCAACGTCGCGGTCGGGTAGCCCTCGGCCAGCCGCGCCGCCAGCGTTCCGCCGGCCGCCATGCCCGCCGGCCCGGCGAGCGCCATCGCCAGCTCGTGCAGGCCGGGATTGTGCCCGATCAGCAGCACGCTCCGCGCCGTCTCCCGCACGCCGCGCAGCAGGTCCAGCAGCGTCGGCCAGGCGGCGAGATAGACCGCGTCCATCGGCTCCACGATCGGCGACCCCTCGATCGGAGAGATCGCCTCCAGGGTCTGCAGGGTGCGGCGGGCGGAGGAGACGAAGACGATGTCCGGCGCCAGCCCGAGCTCCCGCATCGCGTCGCCCATCGCCGAAGCAGCCCGCCTTCCGCGGGCGTTCAGAGGGCGCGCGTGATCGGAGAGGCGCGGGTCGTCCCAGGAGGACTTGGCGTGCCGCAGCAGCAGCAACTGTCGCATCGCGCGCATCCTAAGCACGGCCGCGCGCGGCTGTCTGCCGTGCCGGGGTGACGATGCGCGCCGGAGGGACCATCTGACGCGGGTGGGAGTCGGGCGGGCTTTGCATGGCGGATCGGGTAATCGTGTTCGGTGCGACGGGCGGCATCGGGTCCGCGCTGTCGCGGCGCCTCGCGGCGCGCGGGGTGCAGCCGTTCCTCGTCGCGCGTGACCCGGCGCGGCTCCGCGCGCTCGGCGCGGAACTGGACGCGCCGTGGCACGCGGCGGATGTGACCGATGCGGCCGCGTTGCGCGCGGCGGCCGCGGAGGCCGGGCCGCGCCTGGCGGGGCTGGCCTTCTGCATCGGCTCCATCCCGCTGAAGCCGCTCTCCAGACTGACGGAGGCGGACTTCCTCGACGCCTTCCGATTGAACGCGCTGGCGGTGGCCGTGGCCGTGCAGGCCTCCGCACCCGCCCTGGCCGCGGCTGGTGGCGCCGTGGTGCTGTTCTCCTCCGTCGCGGCGCGCCGCGGCTTCCCGAACCACGCGGCGATCGGCACCGCCAAGGCGGCGGTGGAAGGCCTGGCGGTCGCGCTGGCTGCCGAACTCGCGCCGGTGCGCGTGAACTGCATCGCGCCGAGCCTGACGCGCACGCCCCTCGCCGAACCGCTGACGCGCAGCCCGCAGATGGCCGACGCGATCGCGAAGCAGCATCCGATCGCGCGGCTGGGCGAGCCGGAGGAGATCGCGGCGCTTGCCGATTTCCTGCTCTCGGACGCCGCCGGCTGGATCACCGGCCAGGTGATCGGCGTGGACGGCGGCCGCGGCACGATCGCCGGGAAGGGCTGACGGCATGACACGACGTGGCCTCCTCGCCGGGCTGGCGCTGCTGCCGACAACGCGCGCCTTCGCCGGACCCGCCGACATCGCCTTTCGCGTCATGCGCGAAGGCGCGCAGATCGGCACGCACGCCGTGCGGTTCCGCGAGGAGGGCGACCTGCTGCGCGCCCGGACGGAGATGCGCATCGCCGTCCGCCTCGCCGGCTTCACCGTGTTCCGCTTCACCCAGGACACCGAGGAGGCCTGGCGCGCCGACCGCCTCGTCGCGCTGGAAAGCCGCGCCGATCGCAACGGCCGCGCCGGCGCCTGCCAGGCGCGCGCGGAGGCCGCCGGCCTGCGCCTGCGTGGCACGGCCGGCGAGGCGCTGCTGCCGCCCTCCGCCGCCCCGCTGACCTGGTGGCGCGCCGCGACGCTCCGCGAAGACGTGCCGCTCTTCGACGTACGGGAGGGCCTGCCCGTCTCGCCGCGGATCGAGCGGCGCGCGGAAGGCGGCGGCCAGCGCATCCGGCTGATCGGCGGCGAGGGTGCCGAGGTGCTCTACGACGCGGCGGGCAACTGGATCGGCTTCGCGACGACGGGCGAGGACGGCAGCACCGTCCGCTACGAACGCGCGTGACGGCGCTCCGCTTCGTCCTCGGCGACGGGTGCTCGGACGCGCTCTCGGCGCTGGACGGCCTGGACCCGCGCCGCGACGTCGTGCTGATGGCGGAGGTGCGGGCGGAATGCACCTATGTCCGCCACCACAAGCAGAAGATCGTGCTCGTGCTGTCGGCGATGCGGCACTTCGCCGAGCGGCTGCGCGCGCGCGGCGTGCGCGTGGAGTACGTGCGCCTGGACGATCCCGCGAACACCGGCACCCTCGCCGGCGAGATCTCCCGCGCGGCGAAGCGCCTGAAGCCCGGGCGCATCATCGCCACGCATCCCGGCGAATGGCGCGTGCTGCAGGACATGCGCGGCTGGGAGGCCGCGACCGGCATCCCCGTCGAGATCCGAGACGACACGCGCTTCCTGTGCACGCTGGACCGCTTCCGCCGCTGGGCCGGCGACCGCAAGTCGCTGCGCATGGAATTCTTCTACCGGGAGATGCGGCGCGACACCGGCATCCTCATGGAAGGCCCGATGGAGCCGACCGGCGGCCAGTGGAACTTCGATCACGACAACCGCGGCGCCCTCGCGCCCGGCACGCGCCCGCCCGCCCCGCTGCGCTTCCCGCCGGACGCGGTCACGCGCGAGGTGATGGAGCTGGTGGAACGCGAATTCCCCGACCATTTCGGCACACTCGACGCCTTCGCCTGGCCTGTCACGGCGGAGGATGCGCAGGCCGCGCTCGACGACTTCGTCGAGAACCGGCTGCCGGATTTCGGCAGGTTCCAGGACGCGATGGCGGAACGCGAGCCGACGCTGTTCCACGCGTTGATCGCCGCGGCGATGAATGTCGGCCTGCTCGATCCGCGCGCCGCCTGCGCCGCGGCCGAGGCCGCGTACCGCGACGGCGACGCGCCGCTCAACGCCGTCGAGGGCTTCATCCGGCAGATCCTGGGATGGCGCGAATATGTCCGCGGCCTCTACTGGCTGCGCATGCCGGAGTATCGCGAGACCAACGCGCTCGGCGCGACGCGCCCGCTGCCCTGGTTCTACTGGTCCGGCGAGACGGAGATGGCGTGCCTCCGCGCCGCCATCACGCAGACCCGCGACCTCGCCTACGCGCATCACATCCAGCGCCTGATGCTGACCGGCAACTTCGCCCTCCTCGCCGGCCTCGACCCGGCCGAGGTGAACGAGTGGTACATGGTCGTGTACGCCGACGCCTTCGAATGGGTGGAGCTGCCGAACACGCAGGGCATGGCGCTGTTCGCCGATGGCGGCGTCATGGCTTCGAAGCCCTATGCCGCGAGCGGCGCCTACATCAACCGCATGTCCGACCATTGCCGGAGTTGCGTCCATGACGTGAAGGCCGCGACCGGCGCGCGCGCCTGCCCGTTCAACTTCCTCTACTGGGACTTCGTCGCCCGCCACGCGGACCGTCTCTCCCGCAACCCCCGCATGGCGATGCCGCTGCGCACGCTGTCCCGCATGGACCCGTCGCGCGTCACGGCGATGCGCGCCCAGGCCAAGGCGTTCCTCGACGGGCTGGATGATGACCCGGCCCCGGTCGCCGGCGCGCAGCTGACGCTCGTCTGATGCGCGCGCGCCTGGGCCTCCATCCCGCCACTCCCTGTCGTTCCGGCGAAAGTCGGAACCCACCTGCCGGTCGCCGCGACCGACGTGGCCCGCGCATCCCCGACCCGGCCCCCGCGTTTCATGGGGCGATGATCCGGGAGCCCGCCCTCCGCGCCGCCTGCCTCGCCGCCGCCCTGCTGCCCGCCCTCGCCCTTCCGGGCTGCGAGGCGATGCGGCGCGTGGATTTGCTCGACCGCGTCTTCGAGCCGGAGCGCTTCCGCCGCCGCGCCCCGCCGGTGCTGGCCATGGTGCCGCCGCCGGCTGCCGCGGAGACGGCCGGCCTGCCCAAGGCGCCGCTCGCCGAACCGGTGCCGGAACCCGAGCCTGTGCGGGAGGTGGTACCCCGACCAGCACCCGCCCGATCCCCGCCCCCGCCTCCCACCGCCGCGGCCGAGACGGAAACCCAGCGCGCACCGGACCCCGCCACGCGCACCGCCTTCCTCATCCGCGGGAACCCCTGGATCACCCGCTTCTGGTCGGAACTGAACGGCGAGCAGCAGGGCCGCGTCGCCCGCGCCCTCTCGCGCCGCGGCGGGGCAGGGGAGGCGAGCGCGGCCTGGGACGCGCTCGGCCTCGACGACCGGGTGCAGCTCGTCTTCGGCCCCGGGCGGAGCGCGCGGGGGTAGCACCTCTCCGCGGAAGCGGGAACGACAGAAAGAGGGAGTCGCGCCGCCCGAAATCACGCCCAGGCCGGCAGATCCATCCAGGCCAGGTGCCCGCCCTTGCCGGCGCCGCAATCCAGGAACACGCACCGCCCGCCGAGCAGCCCCGTCGCCGCGTACGGCCGCCCATCCGTCGAACGCCGGTCGTGCCCGCACATCACCAGCATGTCGCGCGGGATGCGGTCCACCCAGTCATGCACCCGGTCCGGAAACCCGTCCGGCCGCATCCGCCCGGTCACCTGCCCGTAGATCGCCCGCGTGACCAGGCCCGTCGCCTTCCCCGCGCCGGCGTCCGGAGGCGGCGCGGCGTGCAGCATTCCCGGATGGAACCCGCCATGCACGAACACCCGCCCGCCATCGCGGATCCAGGCCGGCGCGCGGGCGATCTCCTCGATCGCGCGCGCCTTCAGCTCCGCCCCGTCCGGCGCGGCGTCGAGCTGCTCCAGCGTGCGGCCCAACCCTTCCGGCTGGATGCGGATGGCGGTGCCGGTCAGCGCGCGGCGCAGCTTGTGGTCGTGGTTGCCGAGCAGGAACAGTCCCTGGCCGGCATCCATCAGCGCGAACATCCGCCGCAGCACCTCCGGGCTGTCCGGCCCGTGATCCGTCAGGTCGCCGAGCTGCAGCACGAACATGTCCTCCGCCAGCGCGCCCTCGATCGCGGCGATGAACGCCGCGGCCTCGCCGTGCACGTCGGCGACCACGCGCAGCCCAGCGAAGCCGCGCCAGAGATGGGCGTGGCTGTCCATCAACCGGCGCCGGCGGGCTCCCGTGCCCGGCGGAGCGCGGCAAAGGCGGCGAGCGCGCGGTCGCGGCCCTCCGCGGGGCCGATCACCGGGCGGGGGTAGGTCTCGCCCAGCCGCACGCCGGCCGCGGCCAGAACCCCCGCCGGCGCCTCCCAGGGCCGATGCACGAAAGCGTGCGGGACCTTGGACAGCTCAGGCACCCAGCGCCGGACGTAGTCGCCGCGCGGGTCGAACTTCTCGCCTTGCAGCACGGGGTTGAACACGCGGAAGAAGGGCGCGGCATCCGTGCCGCAGCCCGCCACCCACTGCCAGGAGGCGCTGTTGGAGGCGAGGTCCGCGTCGAGCAAGGTATCCCAGAACCAGGCTGCACCCTCCTGCCAGCGTTGCAGCAGATGCTTCACGAGCAGGCTCGCCGCCACCATCCGCACGCGGTTGTGCATCCAGCCCGTACGCCAGAGCTGGCGGATGCCGGCATCCACCACCGGGTAGCCGGTGAGGCCCCGCTGCCAGGCATGCAGCAGCGCCTCGTCCGGCTCGGACGGGAAGGCGCGGTATTCCGGGCGCAGGCACGCCTCCGGCATGTCCGGCCGGTGCCACAGCACGTGATAGGAGAATTCGCGCCAGAGGATCTCCTTCAGCCACACCTCCACGCCCACGCCCTTTGCCGCACGCGCCGCGTGCCAGACCTGGCGCGGCGAGACCTCGCCCCAGCGCAGATGCGGCGAGAGGCCGGAGGAGCCGTCCTGAGCGGGCAGGTTCCGCGCCTCCGCGTAGCCCGCGATCGGGCCGGCGGCGAAGCGCGCCAGCCGCGCGGCGGCACCGGCCTCGCCGGGCTGCCAGTGTTGCGGGAACTCCGCCGCCCAGTCCGGCTCGCCCTGCACCGGGTAGAGGCCGAGATCGTCCAGCGAGTCGCCACCCGCCGGTGGATCCACGCCGGGAATGGCAGGCGGTGCGGGCAACGGCTCGCCCGGTTCGCCCGCGGCGAGCATCGCCTTCGCGAAGGGTGTGTACACCGCATAGGGGCGGCCGCTGCCGGATGCGACGGCATGCGGCTCCCGCAGGGTCACAGTGGTGTGCAGGTGCAGCGCCCGTCCGGCATCGGCGAGCGCCTCATGCACGCGGCGCGACTGCTCCCGCGCCCAGGGTTCCAGCGCGCGGCCGGCATGGACCTCCTCGGCGCTGCACGCGGCGGCCAGCGCAGGGATCACGGATTCGGCATGCCCGCGGGCCAGCAGCAGCTTCGCGCCCCGCGCATGCAGGTCGGCGGCCAGCGACGCGAGGCTCTCCTTCAGCCACCAGCGCGCCGCGCCGCCGTAGCGCCAGCGCCCGGCGGCCGCATCGTCCAGCACGAAGACCGGCAGCACGCGGCGCCCGCCGGCCAGCGCGGCGTTCAGCGCCGCATGGTCGGCAAGGCGGAGGTCGTGGCGGAACCACAGGATCGCGGGCGGCGGCATGCCGGGCATGTGGGGTCTCGTTCGGGTATCGCGAGCATCGGAACCGAACCAACCCGACAACGCTGCGTTTGCAGCCCGACCGCCGCGGAGCCGGAACGGCCGTGCGAGGCGGCACCGACTGATTCGCCACCACTTCAGGAAAGGACGACGACATGACACCCATGCAGAGGCGCGGCTTCCTCACGCTCGGCACCGTCGCGGCCGGCACGCTCGCCGCCCCGCGCGTGCTCCGCGCGCAGGTCAGCAATCGCACCATCGCCGACACCATGGCCGGCGACACCCGCTTCTCCCGCTTCCTCGACATCATCACGCGCGCGTCGCTGGTCGAGGAGTTCCGCCAGGCCGCGCCGCTCACCGTCTTCGCGCCTGTGGACCAGGCCTTCGTCTCCGCCCCGCAGACGATGCTGCAGGACCTGCTCGGCGGCGGCAGCTCCGGCACCGGGTCGGGCGCCGGCAACGTGGAGCGCACGCGCGCCCAGCCGCTGATCAACTACCACGTCGTGCCGGGCGCGCTGACCGAGGCGCAGCTTTCCGGCGGCGACCGTCGGGTGCGGACGCTGAACGGCTCCGATCTCCAGATCTCCGGCTCGCCGGGCAACTTCACCGTGCGCAACCCCGCCCCGGCCTCCCAGCTCGGCGGCGTGGCCACGGGCGGCATCGCGGTGCCCTTCCAGCCGGCGCAGATCCTCGGCAGCCCGGTGATCGCCTCGAACGGCGTGATCTACCCGATCAGCCAGGTGCTCATCCCGTAACGCCTCGTCTGCCCTCTCCTCCCAACGGGGGGAGAGGGTCGGCGGAGGCGTGCATGCGGGGCGCGGCGGGGAAGCTGAACAGGCGATCCGCGCCGAGCAGGAAGGTGCGCGCGCCGCGCGGGAACAGCGCGGCAATCGCGGGGTGGGCGACGTCCAGCCCGCCCGTGTACGCGCCAAAGGCCGGCAGCAGCAGACGCCGCGCATCCGCCACGAAGCAGGGCCGCGTGACGCCGCCGGCCCGCGTCGGCGCCGTCGCCTTCGGATGGAAATGCCCCGACAGCTCCGCCCGCGCGCCCGGCTTCGCCACGTGCCGGAAGGTCAGCGGCGCCGCGCACCATTCCGCGACCGCCGTGCCCGGCAGGTTCTCCGGCGGCGACGGATCGTGGTTGCCGAGCACCCAGACCACCTCCCGCCCGGTCAGCAGCCTGGCCAGCGTCGCCGCATCCGCGGGCGCGAGCCGGCCCGACCCCTTGGCGTCGTGGAAGCTGTCGCCCAGCAGCACCAGCCGCGCCGGCGACCAGCGGCGCAGCGCGCGCGCCAGCCGTTCCAGCGTCTCCCGCGTGTCGTAGGGCGGCACCATGCAGCCGCGCCCCGCGAAATGGCTGCCCTTCTCCAGGTGCAGGTCGGAGACGATCAGCGTGCGCTGCGCCGGCCAGGCGACGAGGCCCGCGGGATCGAGCATCAGCCGCTCTCCCGCGAGGTGGATGGGGGCAGCCATCATCGGGTGGTGGTCAGTCCTTTCGGCGCGCTACGCACGAAGCGCGCATTGCGGTCGCCGCGCGCCCTCGCCTTGTCCCGCGGACGGCGTGGCCGATCGTGGTCGCCGCGCGCGGGGATCGAGGCGGTGACGTCGGCGAGGATTTCGTTGAACTGGTCGGCGCCGCCGGTCGCATCCTCGACCAGCGCGGCCGCCTCGGCGAGCAGCGCATCCTCCGCGCCGCCGGCGACCCACTCCCGCCCCTCCTCGATCAGCGCCGGCACGGCCAGCGGCGAGACGCGCGGCAGCGCGCGATGGGTGATGCCGCCAGCACGCGCGCGCGCCAGCAGCAGCCCGATGCGCGCCACGTCCGTCAGGCCCGAAGCCGCTTCCCGCCGCGTCGCGCGCAGCAGGATGTGGTCGGGTTCGTGCTTGCGCAGCACGTCGTAGATCAGGTCGGCGTTCATCGTCATCTGGCGTCCCGACTTCTCGGCGCCCGGATGGTTCTTCTCGATCAGCCCGGCGATCGTCGCGATGTTGCGGAAGCTGCGACGGAGCATGGAGCTCTCCGCCATCCACTCCTCCAGCTCCTCGCCGAGGATGTCCTCCTCGAACAGCCGGTGCACCTCCGTCGGCTCGAAGGCGCTCCACGCCGCCAGCACGTAGTCGGTCGCGAGATAGCCGAGCGGGCCCATCCCCAGCCGCTCCATCCGCTTGGTGACGAGCATGCCGAGCGTCTGGTGCGCCAGCCGCCCCTCGAAGCAATAGGCGACGAGGAACCACTTGCCGCCGCGCGGGAAGGTCTCCACCAGCAGCCCGTCGCGCGGCGGCAGCGCCGAGGCGTGGCGTTGCAGCCGCAGCCATTCCTGCACCGGCGCCGGCAACGCCTTCCACGCCTTCGGGTCCGACAGGATCGCGCGCACCCGCGCCGCCAGGTGCGTCGTCAGCGGCATGCGGCTGCCGGCATAGGCGGGCACGCGCGGCTCGCCCTCCCCGCCGCGGGTGACCATGCAGGCCAGCGCATCGAGCGATTCGAAGCGCAGCAGCTGGCCCGCGAAGATGAAGCAGTCGCCCGGCTCGAGCGTGGAGACGAACCACTCCTCCACCTCGCCCAGCACCGGCCCGCCGCGCAGCCGCACCTTCAGCAGCGGGGTCTCCACGATCGTGCCGAGGTTCATCCGCAACTGCCGCGCCACGGCGTTGGATCGCACATGCACGAAGCCGTCCGCGTCGCGGAACAGCCGGCGGAAGCGGTCGTAGCTGCGCAGCGCGTAGCCGCCATCCTCCACGAAGCGCAGCGCATCGTCGAAATCCTGCCGGGACAGGTCCGCATACGGCGCGGCGCGCGTCACCTCCGCGTACAGCTCCTCCGGCCGGAACGGGCCGGCGACCGCGCAGGCCAGGATGTGCTGGCAGAGCACGTCGAGCCCGCCCGGCCGCGGCGGATCGCCGTCCAGCTCATGTGCCGCCACCGCCTGCCGCGCCGCCGTGCACTCGATCACCTCGAAGCGGTTCGCCGGCACCAGCACCGCGCGAGATGGCTCGTCCAGCCGGTGGTTCGCGCGCCCGATCCGTTGCAGCAGCCGCGAGACGCCCTTCGGCGCGCCCACCTGCACCACCTGGTCCACCGCGCCCCAGTCAATCCCGAGGTCGAGAGACGCCGTGGCGACGACCGCGCGCAGCCGCCCCGCCGCCATCGCCGCCTCCACCTTGCGCCGCTGCTCCACCGTCAGGCTGCCGTGGTGCAGGCCGATCGGCAGGTTCTCCTCGTTCAGCCGCCACAGCGCCTGGAAGCACAGCTCCGCCTGCGCGCGCGTGTTGACGAAGACGATCGTGACGCCGGCGCCGCGGATGCGCCGATAGACCTCCGGCATCGAGGCGAGCCCCATGTGCCCGCCCCAGGGCAGCCGCCCCTCCGGCAGGAGCAGGTCCAGCGACGGCTCCGCCCCCGCCGCGCCGAGCACGAGCCGCACATCCGCCGCGCGCCCGGTCGGCGAGAGATACGCCCGCAACGGATCGGGATGCGCGACGGTCGCCGAGAGCCCGACGCGCCGCGCCCCCGGCGCCAGCGTGCCGAGCCGCGCCAGCCCGAGCGCCAGCTGGTCGCCGCGCTTCGTCCCCGCCAGCGCATGCACCTCGTCCACCACCACGGCGCCGAGGCCTCCGAACAGCGCCCCCGCATCCGGCAGCGTCAGCAGCAGCGCGAGCGATTCCGGCGTGGTGAGCAGCAGCTGCGGCGGCGCGTGCCGCTGCCGCGCGCGCCGGTTCGCCGGCGTGTCGCCCGTGCGCGTCTCGATCCGCACCGCCAGCCCCATCTCCTCGACGGGCGAGGTCAGGTTCCGCGCGATGTCCACCGCCAGCGCCTTCAGCGGCGAGACGTAGAGCGTGTGCAGCCCGTCGCGCGGCTTCGCGTGCAGGTCAACCAGCGAGGGCAGGAACCCCGCCAGCGTCTTGCCCCCGCCAGTCGGCGCGACCAGCAGGGTGGATTGCCCCTGGCTCGCCGCACCGAGCAGTTCGAGCTGATGCGGACGCGGCGACCAGCCCCGGGCGGCGAACCAGGACGTGAAGGGTTCGGGTAATGTTCCCATCTGCCCCTAGATATGGCGCAGCCCCGGCCGGGAGGGAAGGCGGCTACTCGTCGAGGCCGAGACGCCGCCTCAGCACGGCCGGATCGAGATGCGCCCGGCTGGACACAAGCGGCACCGCATCGTGCAGCGCATCGAACCAGCCCGGCGCGAAATCGGCGTCCATCCACTCCGCGACGAGCGCATCGTAGCGCTCCGCGAGCACGCGGCTGCCCGGGTCGCAATCGGTGATGACGACGAGGCTGCTGGGCGGGCAGTCGAACACGGTGATGCGCAGGTCCGGGCGCACGGTCTGCAGGATGCGCAGCACCTTCCACACGTCGCCGGTCCAACCGCCGCCGGTCTCCGCCACCGCCCGCCTCGTGCCCGTCTGCATCGGGCGCGGCTTGCCCAGCCGGCGCGCCACGATCGGGCGGACCGGCATGCAGTCATGCAGCATCACGACGCTCCGCTTCGTGCAGTGCCGTTCCGTGTTCATGAAATCGCGCAGCAGGAACTCGAAATGGTGCATGCCGTCGAGGAAGGCGAGGTCCACCGCCCCCGGCGCCGGCAGCAGGCGGGACAGGTCGTGCCGCGCGAAGAACTCGTCGCTCGTGGTCTGGAACGCCATCAGCGACGGCTTCTTCCCGATCACGTCCTGCTCGACCTGGAACTTCGGATCCACGCAGACGGCAGCACAATCCACCGCGGCCAGCGAGAAGCCGCGCGAGGTGCCGATCTCGAAATAGGTCTGCGGCCGGCAGGCGGCGACCACCGCCGGCAGGAAACGGACGTAGCGGATTCCGCGTGCGAAAGGCGCAAAACTGTTCGAAAGCGCCTCGACGGCGGCTGCATCTGTCATCATCGCATCCTGGTTGCGCGGGCCCGCGCCGGTCGCCTAGGTATCGCCCCGTGCCGGACCTTGCCAAGCCGCGGAGCGAACGCGACGCACGCGCCACGCCGCCTCGCCTCCGCACGACCATGCCATGACGCAATTCGATCCCGAAGCCCACAATGCGGAGGTCGCGCTCCGCCTCTACGACCGCGCCGCGGATTGGGACTACGAGGTGGATGGCGTCGCGCTGGACCGTGGCCGGATCGTGCCGCAACGGCTGAACGCCACGCTCGGCGGGCGCGGGCGGCGCTTCTATCCCTCGCTTCCGTTCCCGCTGAAGCACCCGGTCGTGGATGGCGGGGTCTATGACGCGGAGGGCCGAATCGTCGCGATCGGCGCCCATCTGCGCGATCCCCTGCGCAACGTGCCGTTGCCGATCCCGGAGCCGGTGCGCCGGGACGAGCCGTGGCGCGGCAACTGGGTGTTCGGTGGCCGGCTCTCCGGTCATTTCGGCCACTTCCTCACCGAGAGCCTCGGCCGGCTCTGGTGGCTGGAGGAGACGGAGGCCCCGCGCGACGCGGGCCTCGCCTATCTGTGGCACAGCCGGCTGCCGCCGGGACACGCGGTGCCGGCCTCCGTTCGCCGGCAATGGCCCTTCATCGGGCGCGTGCTCGACCTGCTCGGCGTCCCGTGGGAGCCGCGGCTCGTCGGCGGCCCGGTGCGCGCCGACCGGCTGTTCGTGCCGAGCCAGCTCATGGCGCTCACCTCGGGTCCGCAGGTCGCCGGGCATCCGCGCTTCCGCCGCTTCGTCGCGCGCCTGGCCGACCACGCGGAGGTCGCGGCCGGCCCGCGCGCCGCCTCCCTCTACGTCTCGCGCAGCCGGCTCGACGCGGCGCACGGCCGCATCCTGCTGGACGCCTGGCTTGACGAGGTCTTCGCAGCCGCGGGCTACGCCGTCGTGCACCCGCAGGACCTGCCGATGGAGGCGCAGCTCTCGCTCTATCGCTCCGCGGAGCGCATCGTCTTCTCGGAGGGCTCGGCGATCCACCTCTTCGCGCTGGTCGCCCGGCCGGAGCAGCGCGTGGGCATCATCCTGCGGCGCTTCCCCGCGATGGCGCGCTTCCTCAACCAGCTCCGCGCGGCCGGGCTGACCGAGGTGACGAACTTCGACGCGGTCGCCGCGGTGGCGCTGCCCGCGGCCCGGCCGGACGGGGCGCAGCCGGCCTTCAACCTGAAATACAGCGACACGGTGCTGGACTACCCGAAGCTCGTCCGGACGCTCGTCGCAGCGGGGTTCCTGCCGTCCGCGTCAGCCGGGGCGACGGCGCCCGATGCCGCTCACCTGCCCTTCGCCGATCGCGCGACGGAACTCGCCGGCGTGTTCGCCGGCCTGGATTTCGAGCTCGTGCCCCGTGCCCGGGTGCGCGAGCGCCTGAAGGCGATGGACCGCACCGAACCCATGCCCGCGCCGGGCCCGCGGCGCGGCTGAACGCCTCAGCCCTGCCGCGATCGCACGAACGCCACAAGGCGCCCGAAATCCGGCTGCCCGGCGAGCGATTCCGCATCCACCTCCGCCCCCGCCCGCGCCTCGATCTCCACCGCGATCAGCGTGTGGTTCAGGCTGTCCCAGCCCGGGATGTCGGCCGCCGCCTGGCCCGGCGCCAGCACGATGTCGCGGTCGCCGATGACCTCGCGCGCGATGGCCTGCAAATCCTCCAGCGTGAAGGGCGTCATGGCGGCACTCATCCCCTGAACCTTTCGAGGTAGCGGCGGCGGTTCTCGTCGCGGCTGATCTTGCCGCTCGTGCTCTTGACCAGCCAGCGCTCCTCGACGATGCGCACGTCGCGCGGCCGCACCAGGAACGCCTCGGAGACCAGGCGCGTGACGGCGGCGCGCAGCTCGCCGGCCGGGGCGGAGGCGGTCTCGTCGCGCTCGGCGACGATCACCAGCTCCTCGCTGCCGGTCTGCGCGCTCTCCAGCCCGAAGGCGACGACGCGCCCGCGCCGCAGCCCCGGCAGCGCGCCGAGCGCGGCTTCCACGTCCCCGGCGAAGATGTTCTTGCCGTTGACGATCACGATCTCCTTCAGCCGGCCGGACACATACAGGTGCCCGTCCAGGATCACGCCGAGGTCGCCGGTGCGGAAGACGCCGCCCTCGATGCCCGAAGCGGTGGCGGTGCGGTTGCGGTAGCCGTCGAAGGTGAACCCGCCGGCGATGCCGATCTCGCCATAGGTCCCCTCCGGCAGCCGGCGCCCCCCGTGGTACGTCGCGACGTCCAGGCCCGGCAGCACGCGCCCGGAGGAGAGCACGGCTCGCCTCCCTTCCCCCTCTCCCCCCGACGGGGGGAAAGGGAGGGGTGAGGGGGTCGCGCGCAGCGCTGCGGGACCATCTTCCATCACAAGCGCACCACGGACGGACGCGCCCTCAACGACGGACCTCGGCACCACCAGCGCCCGCCGCTCCGCCGCGCTGCATTGGCTGACGGCGAACACCGTCTCCGCCATCGCGTAGCACCCGACGACCGATCGCGGCCGCACGCCCCACTCCGCGAACTCCGCCTCGAAGTCGCGCGCATCCGCCCAGCGGCAGGGCTCCGAGCAATCCACCCACAGCCGCACCGTCTCCAGCCGGTGCGGCTTCAGGCCGCGCCGCAGCCGCACGAAATGCCGGAAGGCGAAGTTCGGCATCCAGGCCACATCGCAGCCATCCGCCTCGATCATCCGCAGGAAGGCGCCCGGATCGGCGATCCATTCGAACGGATCAACGACCGAGACGCAGTCGCCGCCGAGCATCGGCAGCAGGAAGGACGCGACCAGCCCCATGTCGTGATACAGCGGCAGCCAGGTCGCGATCCGCAGCCGCTCCGCGCCGATTTCCGCCCGCACCACCGGCCAATAGGCCTCGAACTGCCCGCGCAGCATCCGCCCGGTGATCGCGACCGCCTTCTTGATGCCCGTCGTGCCGGAGCTGTGCTGGACGAAGAGCGGCGCGTCGGCGTGCAGGCGCGCGCGGAACGCGTCGAGCGCGCCGGCGGCCTCGCCGGGCGGCCCCTGCGGAATCACCAGCACGCTGAGGCCGGGCGCGAGCCGGCGCACGCCTTCCGCCACCGCCGCGTCGGTCGCCACGACCGCATCAGGCGCGATTGCCGCGAAGGCCTCGCGCTGCTGCGCGTCATAGTGCCGCGCATCCTGGATCGCCGCCTGCGGCGGGAACCAGGCGCCGACCCGGCCCGACGCGGCGATGCCGAGGAAGGCTGCCATCGCCTCGGGCGAGGTATGCCCGACGAGGAGCACGAAGGCCCCCGGCGGCGTCGCGCCGTCGAGCCAGGCGCCGAGCCGCGCGGCCTGCCCCCAGACCTCCCGCCCCGTCAGGTCGCGCCGTGTGCCGCGGTGCCAGTGGCGGAGTATCGTGCGGTCGAGCAGATCGGGGGGCAGGAGCGCCGGCGCGGCCGCCATTCAGGCCGCATCCGGCACGTCGTCCGACGCCGCCGCGGGCAGGCGCTCCAACAGGCCCCACATCAGCAGCGCGCGCAGCAGACGCCCGACATAGCTGCGCTCGAAGGCGATGCCCGCGGCCGTCTCCGCCATCTCGTCGTCGTGCCAGACATAGTCCTTGGCGGGGTAGGGGCAGTAGGCGAAGCCGACGGTGGCGTCCACGCGATGGAAGGCCGGGCCGGGCCGCCGAGCAGCCTGGTTTGTGATCAGGATGCGGTTGCGCTCCGTGCCCGTGTGGCGTGCCAGCGCGGCTTGGAGCCTCGGCAGGAAATCGAGCGGCTCCTGCGGGTATTCGACGGGGCTGGTCGCCATGAGGAACACCACGTCGGGCCGGCGGCAGGCATCACGGAAGGCCTGCGCCTTGGCCACCATGTTCGCGACCAGCGCCGCGCAGCCATCCTTCAGCCAGTAGGTGCCGCGGTTGTGGTTCCAATGCGCCGTGCGGTCCTTGCGCATCGGCAATTCGTGCCCGCGCAGCGTCTTGATGACGCGCAGCACGTCCGGCGTGCAGTACTCGGCGAAGTCGCCGGCGATCGCGTTCACGACCCCATCCGCCGTGTGCCCTGCGAGCGAGAAGGGCACGAGGAGCGCCGCGGCGTCCTCCTCTCGCCGCAGCCCCCAGGGGCCAGGCAGGTGCCATGGAAGGCAGTTGTGGCCGAGGGACACGATGCTGGCGTGGCCGGCGTAGCGCTCCCCGAGCGTCTTGCGGAAACGCAGGCGGTGATGCGCCGCACGCCGGACCATGCCGAGTTCGGCGTCGCGGCGCCCGGTGCGGCTGATCGTGGCCAGCGCACCTGCCAGCGCCGCGCCGGGCAGCGCCGTGCCCTGCGCGCAGCGCAGCAGCGTGACGAGGTCGTCGGCGCTGACGGCCTCAACGAATTCAGGCGTCAGCTCCGCGAGGGCGAGCCGCGCCGCCGACTGCAGGCCGGCATGATCCTGGACCTCGTAGAGGAGCCGAAGGTGCAGGCGAAGCGCCAGCGGTTCAGCCGGGTCCACCTCCGCGCGCAGGGCCGCCACGGCCTCGTGCGGCTCGCCTGCCTGCCGCAGGCGCAACACCCGCCGCAGGGCCGCGCTGCTGCCCTCGGCCGGCGCGTCGCCTGCCTCCGGCAAGACGTCAGGCCCCCTCGGCTTTGCCGGTCTTCCGCACCTCGAAACCCATCCGGTCGAGCTGGCGGATCACCATCTGGCCGAGCCTGGTGTAGTCGCGCCGCGCGCCGCCCCACTGCGTCTTGAACTGCTCGCGGATCTGCTCCTTTGACAGCTCGGGATTGGCTTGGATCTGAAGCTGGCGCCAATACGCCTGGCCGAGCGCGCGCGCGGCTTCCTTCTGCTCCTCGGTCATCTGCGTGGGCATGTCCTGCTCCTCTGCTGTCGCATCGTCCGGCGCGAGTGCCGGTATTGGAAGGCCGATCCGGATATCCGCGCGGAAGGCCTGCGCCGCCTCCGGCCGGGTGAGGCGCGCCAGCACCCACAGATCGCGGCCGTCCTCGCGGCCGGTGCGCGGGTCCCAATTCGACAGGCTCGCCACCTCGAAGCCGATCGCCTCCAGCAGCGCGCGCACCAGCTGCGGGCTCTGCCATTCGAAGCGCGTGCAGGCCTGGCCCTGGAAGGGGAAATACGCGCGGATATCCGCGACCAGCTTGGCAAAGCCCGCCGGCGTCGCCGCGTCCGCTACGTTGAAGGCGAGCCACCCGCCGGGCTTCAGCACCAGTGCCGCGTTGATCCACCAGGCGAACAGGTATTGCAGGTCCAGGTGGAGCATCGTGTCCACGCTCACCACCGCGTCCAGCGTGCCCGCGATCCCCTCAGCCTCGAAGTGCCGCAGGATGAAGTCGGGGTGGACCGGGTCGAAGGGCAGCGCCGCCACACGGCCCGCCTGCGTCTCCACCGGCAGGCGCGTCGCGGTCGTCTCGCGCAGCGAGCCGGCGAGCTGGAAGGACGCGAGCCGCAGCGCCGGCGCGGCATGCAGCAGCGCCTCCGTGATCCGCGTGTCGCCGAGCGAGATCTCCGCCGCGCGCGTCCAGCCGCCGAGCCCCGCCGCTTCGGACAGCCGGCGCACCACCGCAGCGGGCGGCGCGCGGTCCGGCCGGTCCGCGGTGGCGAAGCCGGCCATGCGGTCCCACAGCCGCGCGTAGGTTTCGGGCTCCTCGGCCAGCGGGCGCTCGGCCTTCGGGTCACCGCGCAGCGCGTCGCGGAAGGTGTCCGCGACCTCCGGCCGGTCCAGCCGGGCGATGAGGTAGAGGTCCCGCGCCGGCCGCCCCTCATGGTAGGACCACGGCTCCAGCAGCTCGATCGTGAAGCCGAGCGCGGTCAGCGCGCCGCGCACGATCTCCTCCGACAGGTACTCGAATTTCGGGCAGATGCGGCCCTGGAACTTGTAGAACTTGCGGATGTCGCGCGTGATCTTCTGCAAACCGGACACCGTCGTCGGGTCCGCCAGCGTCATCAGCACGCGCCCGCCGGGCTTCAGCACCAGCGCGGCGTTCACCCAGTAGGTGAACAGGTATTGCAGGTCCACATGGACCATCGCGTCCACGCTGAACATCGCATCCACCTTGCGGCGCAGCCGGGCGGATTCGATCAGCCCCAGCATCGCATCGGGTGCGAGCGCATCTATCTCGTTCAGCGAGAGCCGTTCGGCCGCGACGAAGTCCTTCAGCCGCGCGCCGGTGGCACCCAGGAAGTTGCGGCTGACGTCGAAGCCGAAGACGCGCACGCGGTCATTCGCGCGCAGCACGCGCTCGGTGTATTTCCCGCCGCCGCCGCCGATCTCGATCGCGGCGTCCCAGCCCGCGACGCCGGCCGGCACGAACAGCTTGTCGAAGATGCGCGCCCAGCTCGCCTCGTTGCCCCATTCCTCGCCGGGATAGGTCAGGCGGCTGTCGCCTTCCTGCAGGCGCGGGAAGGCCTCTGCGACGTAGCGGTCCCAGAGCTCGCCGTAGGTCTGCTTCTTCATTCTGCCCCGCGCGCCCCCAGGGCGATGCGCCCGTTCCGTGCATCACGGAACCGTGCGGCGACCGGAGGTAGCAGATCGAATCCGGCCCGGGAAGCCGCAACCGCGCCTCGCACCGCGCCTGCAACGAGCGACGGGGGCTGCGCCGGCGCAGCGCGCCACGATATGCCAAGGGTATGCCCGCACCCCCGCCCGACACCTGGATGCGCGTCACGCAGAACGGCCTCTACTGCGAGCCCGGCGACTTCTTCGTGGACCCGCTGCGCCCCGTCCCCCGCGCCGTCATCACCCACGGCCATTCCGACCACGCCCGCCCCGACCACGACGCGGTGCTGGCCACGCCCGAGACGCTCGCCATCATGCGTGCGCGCATGGGAGAGGACCGCGCCGGGCGCGTGCAGCAGGCGCTGCCGCCCGGCGAGGCGCTGACGCGCGACGGCGTCACCATCCGCCTCGTCCCCGCCGGCCACGTGCTCGGCTCCGCGCAGGTGGTGATCGAATGGCGCGGCGCCCGCATCGTCGCCTCCGGCGACTACAAGCGCCGGCACGACCCGACCTGCGCAATGTTCGAGCCGGTGCAGTGCGACGCCTTCATCACCGAGGCGACCTTCGCCCTACCAGTCTTCCGCCACCCGCCCGCGCAGGACGAGATCGCGCGCCTGCTGGACAGCGTGCGCCTGTTCCCAGACCGCGCGCACCTCGTCGGCGTCTATGCGCTCGGCAAGTGCCAGCGTCTCATCCGCCTGCTGCGCGACGCCGGCTGGGACCGCCCGATCTGGCTGCATGGCGGCCTGGTCAACCTCTGCCGCCTCTATGAGGAGCTCGGCGTGAAGCTCGGTGACCTCCGCCCCGTGCCGATCGAGCGCAAGCGCGGCGCGGCGCCGCTGCTGGCCGGCGAGATCGTGCTCGCCCCTTCCGGCGCCGAGGCCACGCCCTGGGCGCGCCGCCTCGCGGAGCCCGTCGTCTGCGCCGCCAGCGGCTGGATGCGCGTGCGCCAGCGCGCCCGCACCAAGGGCATCGAGCTGCCGCTGATCATCTCCGACCACGCCGACTGGGACGAGCTGCTGCAGACCTGCGACGAGGTCGCCGCCCCCGACATCTGGGTCACCCACGGCCGCGACGACGCCCTGGTCCACGCCCTCGCGACCAAGGGCATCCGCGGCCGCGCGCTGCACCTCATCGGCCGCGGCGATGAGGAGGACGATGACGTCCCCTCCCCCGCCCTTGCGGGGGAGGGTTAGGGTGGGGGAAACCCGTTCCCAGGACTGACGACCCTTGGCCGCCCTGACCCCACCCCGCCCGCGCCGCCCCGGCACCGTCATCGAGTCCCGCCGCCTGCGCCATCAGGCAACCCACGCCGAAACCCGCCTCTGGCGCGCCATCCGCGACGACGCTCTCGGCACGCGCTTCCGCCGCCAGCACCCGGTCGGCAACTTCATCGTGGATTTCGCCTGCACCGAGGCACGCCTGGTCATCGAACTCGACGGCGGCCAGCACGGCGGCGAGCGCGATGCCGCACGTGACGCGGAGCTGCGCGCAGCGGGATGGCGCGTCGTGCGGTACTGGAACAACGAGGTGATGGAAAACCTGGACGGCGTCCTGGCCGATTTGCGAAGCCGGTTGGAAGCGGCGGCACGCTGATGATTGGCGAGCCGGAGCGGCACGCGTGTCTCCCCCACCCTAACCCTCCCCCGCAAGGGCGGGGGAGGGAACGGCGCGGACTACCACCCCGGCGCTCGCGGGGGAGGGCTGGGGTGGGGGAGACCCGCCGCGCATCTCCGACATGACCCTCCCCACTTTTGCCGCCCTCCTCGAACGCCTGGTCTTCACGCCCGGCCGCCTCGCGAAGCTCGCCCTTCTGCGCCAGTGGTTCGCCACGACCCCCGATCCCGACCGCGGCGTCGGCCTCGCCGCGCTCACCGGGGAGCTGTCGCTCCGCGCCGCTAAGCCCGCCCTCGTTCGCGACCTCGTCGCCGCACGCACCGACCCCGTGCTGCTCGGCCTCTCGCTCGACTACGTCGGCGACACGGCGGAGACGATCGCGCTGATCTGGCCCGCCCGCGCCGGCGTCAACGCCCCGCCGCCCGGCCTCGCCGAGGTCGTCGAGGCGATGGAGGTCACGCCGAAATCCGACCTGCCGATGGTCATCGCCGGCTGGCTCGACACGCTCGACGCGAATGGGCGATTCGCGCTGATCAAGCTCATCACCGGCTCGCTCCGCGTCGGCGTCTCCGCGCGCCTCGCCAAGACCGCGCTCGCCGAATGGGCCGGGCACAACGTGTCCGACATCGAGGAGGTCTGGCACGGCCTGGAAATCCCCTACCGCCCGCTCTTCGCCTGGCTGGAAGGGAAGGGGCCTCGCCCGGATGCGCGGGACGCGCCGGTGTTCCGCCCCCTCATGCTCGCGCATCCGCTGGAGGACCCGGATTTCGCCGCGCTCGACCCCGCCGCATACCGTGCCGAGTGGAAGTGGGACGGCATCCGCGTGCAGCTCGCTGCCACCCCCGGCGGCCGCCGCGTCTGGTCCCGCGGCGCCGAGGACATCTCCGGCGCCTTCCCGGAAATCGTGGAAGCCATGGACTTCCGCGCCGTGGTTGATGGCGAGTTGCTGGTGATTCGCGACGGTGTGGTCGCACCCTTCGCCGACCTGCAGCAGCGCCTCAACCGCAAGCTCGTCACGCCGAAGATGATGGCGCAGCACCCCGTCGCCGTGCGCCTCTACGACATCCTGTTCGACGGCGAGGAGGATCTGCGCGCGCTGCCCTTCGACGCGCGCCGCAGACGCCTCGAAGCCTGGTTCGCGCGCACGCAGCCCGCCCGCATGGACCTGTCGGAGACGATCCCCTTCGCGACCCTCGACGAACTCGCCGAAATCCGCGCCGGCGCGCGCGAGGCCTCGATCGAGGGCCTGATGATCAAGCGCGCCGACAGCCCCTACGTCGCGGGCCGCGTGAAAGGATTGTGGTGGAAGTGGAAGCGCGCGCCGCTCAGCGTGGATGCCGTGCTGATGTACGCGCAGCGCGGCCGCGGCAAGCGCAGCAGCTACTACTCCGACTACACCTTCGGCCTGTGGCGCGGCGACGAACTCGTCCCCGTCGGCAAGGCCTATTCCGGCTACACCGACCAGGAGCTGGCTTGGCTTGACCGCTGGATCAGGAACAACACCACCGCCCGCTTCGGCCCCGTGCGGGAGGTCGAGAAGTTTCTCGTCATGGAGCTGGAATTCGACGGCGCCCAGCGCTCCGGCCGCCACAAATCCGGCGTCGCCCTCCGCTTCCCCCGCATTGCCCGGCTGCGGCGCGACAAGCCGGCGGCCGAGGCGGATCGGCTGGAGACGCTGGAGGCGATGATCCCCGCCTCGGCGATTGCGGAGACGGATTGAGCGCGCGGCGCCGCGCGCTACGATGCCCGCGCCGAACCAACGGGAGAGACCGGCCATGATCCGAATCGCACCGCGCCTGCTCGCGCTCGGCCTGCTGCTGCCGCTCGGCGGCGCCCTCGCGCAGGACCGCGTCGTTGCCACAAGGGGCGCCCCCGAGGCGATCGGGCCCTACAGCCAGGCGATCCGCGTCGGCAACACGCTCTACCTTGCCGGCCAGATCGCGCTCGATCCCGCCACCAACGCGATGATCGCCGACCGCTCCATCGAGGCCGAGACGCGCCAGGTGCTCGACAACCTCAAGGCGGTCGTGGAGGCCGCCGGCTTCCGCATGTCCGACATCGTCTCCACCACCGTCTTCATGGCCGACCTCAACGAGTTCGGCCGCATGAACACGGTCTATGCCACCTACTTCCCGACGAACCCGCCCGCCCGCGCCACGGTCCAGGCCGCCCGCCTGCCGCGCGACGTGAAGGTGGAGATCGCCGCCATCGCCGCGCGCTGACCGCGCACGCGTTCGTGATGCGCCGCAGGCTGGCGCCGCCCGGCTAAACTACGCGCCGAAGCCCCGGCAAGGGGCGCCGGAGGCCGTGTCCATGTGCAACCTGTTCGCGTCGCAGGATCCGCGCCGCTACGCGAGCGAGACGCGCGCCATCCGCCTGCACGGCCACTGCACCAGCATCCGCCTGGAAGTCGCCTTCTGGGACGTGCTGGAACGCATCGCCGCGCAGGAAGGCACCTCCGTCGCGCGCTTCTGCGCCACCCTGCATGACGAGGTGCTGGCGAGGCGCGGGGAACTCGGCAACTTCGCCTCCCTCCTGCGCGTGACCTGTCTGCATTGGCTGTCGAACCAGGACCTGCATGCCGCGGAGTTGCGCGCGCGAGCCGCGTGATGCTGTAGCGGGCTACTACCCGCGGTCGCGACGGCCCGGCCTAGCCTCTCCGCACCAGGTCTGCGGGAGGCAACGGCGTGGCGAAGCCGATCCATTCGATGATCCGCGTGCTCGATGAGGCGCGCAGCGTCGCGTTCTACCGCATCACCCTCGGCCTCGAAGTCGCCGATCGCCTCGCCTTTGACGGCTTCACGCTGCTCTATCTCCGCGCCCCCGAAGGCCCCTTCGAACTCGAACTCACCGTCAACCACGGCCGCACGGAGCCCTACGCCCTCGGCGATGGCTACGGCCACCTGGCCGTCGCGGTGGAGGACCTGGAGGCCGAGCACGCGCGCATCACCCGCGCCGGCATTGAGCCCGGCCCGATCCGCGACATGGGGCACGAGGGCCGCCTGCTGGCCCGCTTCTTCTTCGTCACCGACCCCGACGGCTACCGCACCGAAGTGCTGCAGCGCCGCGGCCGCTATCAATGAACAGGGAGACCCCCACCATGCGCGAGACCGACAAGCGCACGCAGGTGCGCCGGCGCGAATTCCTGCGCGGCGCGGCAACGGCGCCGCCCGCCGCCGCGCTGGCCGCCGCCGCGATCTCGCCGGACGCCGCCTGGGCGACCGATGCCCGCAACCTCCGCCCGCAGACGATCGCGACGCTGGTGAAGGCCGCGCGCGACATCTTCCCGCATGACGGCTTCCCCGACCGCTTCTACATCGCCGCGATCGTCCCCTACGACGACCGCGCCGGCACCGACGCCGCGCTGAAGGCGCTGCTGGAGGAAGGCGCCGCCTCGCTGGATACGCATGCGCGCCGCCGCTTCGGCCGCGACTACCTGCGCGTCGGCATGGAAGACCAGCGCGTCGAGATCCTGAAGGCCGTCGAAGGCGACGCGTTCTTCAGGAAGCTCCGCGGCGACCTCGTCGTCTCGCTCTACAACCAGAAGGCCGTCTGGACGAAGCTCGGCTACGAGGGATCGAGCTGGGAGCACGGCGGCTATCTGGAACGCGGCTTCGACGACATCAACTGGCTGCCGGAGGCCTGAGCCATGGCGACCTTCGACCTGAACGACGAGGGCGTCGTCGTCATCATCGGCTCAGGCGCCGGCGGCGGCACGCTCGGCAACGAACTCGCGCAGCGCGGCGCGAGGGTGGTGATCCTGGAAGCCGGCGGCCGCCACGAATTCCCGGACTTCATCAACGACGAGTGGCAGAGCTTCACCCAGCTTGCCTGGACCGACACGCGCACCACCGGCGGCTCCTGGCGCGTCGCGCGCGATTTCCCGAACCTGCCGGCCTGGATCGTGAAGGCCGTCGGCGGCAGCACCACGCATTGGGCCGGCGCATCCCTCCGCTTCGAGGAGCATGAGTTCCGCGCGCGCACCACCTACGGCGAGGTCGCCGGCGCGGCGCTGATGGACTGGCCGATCACGCTGCGCGACCTCGAACCCTACTACGCGAATGCCGAGGCCCGCATGGGCGTCACCGGCACCAACGGCATCCCGCGCCTGCCCGGCAACAACAACTTCAAGGTGCTCGCCGCCGGCGCGAAGAAGCTCGGCTACACGCAGGTGCACACCGGCAACATGGCGATCAACAGCCAGCCGCGCGACGACCGCGCCGGCTGCCGCCAGCTCGGCTTCTGCTTCCAGGGCTGCAAGACGGCCGCCAAATGGTCCACGCTCTACGCCGAGATCCCGAAGGGCGAGGCGACCGGCCGGCTGGAGGTGCGCGCCAGCGCGATGGCGCTGCGCATCGAACACGACGCCGCCGGCCGCGCGACCGGTGTCGTCTATGCCGACGCGAACGGCGCCGAGCAGCGCCAGCGCGCCCGCGTGGTCTGCGTCGCCGGCAACTCCATCGAGAGCCCGCGCCTGCTGCTGAACAGCGCGTCGAGCCGCTTCCCGGACGGCATGGCCAATAGCTCCGGCCAGGTCGGCCGCAACTACATGCGCCACACCACCGGCAGCGTGTACGCGACGTTCGAGCGCCCGGTGAACATGCATCGCGGCACCACGATGGCCGGCATCATCAAGGACGAGGCGCGGCACGATCCCGCCCGCGGCTTCGCCGGCGGCTACGAGCTGGAGACGCTCTCGATCGGCGTGCCCTTCATGGCCGCCTTCCTCGATCCCGGCGCCTGGGGCCGCGGCTTCACCGCGGCGATGGACGCCTATGACCGCATGGCCGGCCTGTGGATCGTCGGCGAGGACATGCCGCAGGCGAACAACCGCATCACGCTCGACGGCCAGACGAAGGACCGCCACGGCATGCCCGTCGCGCGCGTCCACTTCGACGACCACCCGAACGACATCGCGATGCGCGACCACGCCTATGACCGCGGCCGCGCCCTCTACGAATCGGTCGGCGCCACCCGCACCTTCGAGACCACGCCTTATCCCAGCACGCACAACCTCGGCACCAACCGCATGAGCGCCAATCCGCGCGACGGCGTGGTGGACGCCTTCGGCAAGGCGCACGACCTGCCGAACCTCTACGTCTCCGACGGCAGCGTCTTCACCACCGGCGCCGCCTGCAACCCCACGCTGACCATCGTGGCGCTGGCCATCCGCCAGGCCGAGCACCTGGCGAACCGCATGTCTAGCGGCGAGGTGTAGCCCCTGTTTCCCCCTCCCCCGCTCTTGCGGGGGAGGGCAGGGGTGGGGGAGCCGCAAGCGCTGACCCCCCCCATTGCGAATGGTTCGCATTTGCGCTAGACCCTCCCGGAACCCCACCCGGAGGCCGCCCGCACATGCTCCGCCGCACCGCCCTCGCCGCGCTGCTCCTCGCCCCGCTCGCCGTCCAGGCCCAGGCACCGCGCGAGATCGCCCTCTACTCCTCCCGCCACTACGACACCGACCGGGAACTCTACGACGCCTTCACCCGCGAGACCGGCATCCGCGTCCGCCTGATCGAGGGCGATGCCGACCAGCTCATCGAGCGCATCCGCACCGAGGGCGCCAACAGCCCCGCCGACGTGCTGATCACCGTGGACGCCGCCCGCCTGGCGCGCGCGAAGGAAGCCGGCGTGCTGCAGCCCGTGCGCAGCCAAGTGCTGGAAAGCCGCATCCCCGCCAGCCTGCGCGACCCCGAGGGCCATTGGTTCGGCGTCTCCAAGCGCGCCCGCGTCGTCATGTATGACCGCCAGGCCGGCCCGCCGCAGGGCCTGACGCGCGTCGAGGACCTCGCCGATCCCCGCTTCCGCGGCCAGATCTGCGTCCGCTCCGGCAGCCACCCCTACAACACCTCGCTCACCGGCTCCGTCCTCGCCGCCAACGGGCCGGAGGCGACGGAGGCCTGGGCGCGCGGCGTCGTGGCGAACATGGCGCGTCCTCCGCAGGGCGGCGACCGCGACCAGTTCCGCGCCATCCCGGCCGGGCAGTGCCGGCTGGCGATCTCCAACACCTACTACCTCGGCGGCATGGCGACCTCGCCGCGCGCCGAGGACCGCGCGATGGCGGAGCGCATCGGCGTGCTGTTCCTGAACCAGGGGCCGAACGACCGCGGCCAGCACGTGAACATCTCCGGCGCCGGCGTGGTCCGCACCTCGCGCAACGCCGCCGACGCGCAGCGCTTCATCGAGTACCTGACCGGCCCGCGCGCGCAGGAGATCTTCGCCGTCGGCAACATGGAATACCCGGTGGTCGCCGACGCGCCGGTGCACCCGGCGCTCGCCGCCTTCGGCACCTTCCGCGAGGACGACCTGAACGCCGGCCGCTACGCCGCCAACACCGCCGAGGCGCTGCGCATCATGCAGCGCGCCGGCTGGCGCTGACCGCCGGCACTGGAACCGTCTCGTCCCCTCCCCTGCATCTGCGGGGGAGGGCCAGGGTGAGGGCAAACCCGCTCACCGACCCAGCACGTCACCCCCACGGCGACGGCACGAACCCGAATCCCTGCCCGCGCGCCTCCACATGGCCGAGGCCCGGGAAGGGGAAGTGGTAGCCCAGCACCTGCACGCGATCCGTCGCCGCCATGTCCAGCACCCGCCGCCGCGTCGCACTCGCCATCGCCGCATCGAAGTCGAAGCCGAATGGCCAGTCCGGCCGCGCCAGCGCGAGCACGTGATGGTTCGCCACGTCGCCCAGCACCAGCAGCCGCTGCCCGCCACTCTCCAGGTGGTAGCTGACATGCCCGAGCGTGTGGCCCGGCGTCGCGACGGCACGGATACCCGGCGCCACCTCGCCGCCCGCCGCGATCGTCGAGAACCGCGCGCGCCGCGGCAGCACCACGTCCCGCGTGCCCGCGACCAGGCTCCGCACGGGCTCCGGCAGCGAGAGGCCTGATTCGGCCGTCCAGAAGCCGAGGTCGGCCTCGGTCAGCACGAAGCGCGCATTCGGGAATACGTCGCGCCCGCCCGCGCCCGCGATGCCCCAGATGTGGTCGCCATGCGCGTGGGTGAAGGCGACGATGTCCACCTGCGCCGGCTCGATCCCCGCCGCCGCCAGCGCCGCCACGACCGTGCCCGCGCCCGGCCCGAACGCGGGCGAAGCGCCGAGGCCGGCATCCAGCATCACCAGCTCCCGCCCCGTGTTCACCACGACGCAGTTGATCGGTCCGGCCAGGCTGTCCGTCGGCAGGAAGGCCGCGCGCAGCGCGGCGGCGACCTCGTCCGGCGTCGCGACGTTGCCACCGAAGGTCGGATGCGGCGCACCGATCGCCAGCGTGCCGTCCGACACCACCGTGCATTCGAAGGCGCCAAGCCTGAACCGGTACCACCCCGGCGCCTGCCCGCCCTGCATCGGCGCGGCGGCGCGCGCGAGGCCCGGCGCCGAGGCGAGCGCTGCGAGACCGGCCCCGAGGGCGAGGCGACGTGTCGGCATGGCGATCTCTCCTGTCGTTGCGGGAGGAGGTGCGGCGCCGGGCGGGAACGTCAATGCCACCCCGCCGTTCGGCCAGGATGCCGCGTCTCCTCCTCGTCTTCCTCCTGGTCCTGCCGGCCGCCTGCGCCATGCCGGTGGTCACCGAACGCGACCGCGCCGCCATCGCCGGGCGCACCTGGGTCGTCACCGGCGCCTCCTCCGGCATCGGCCGCGGCGTGGCGGAGCGCGCGGGGCAGATGGGCGCCAATGTCGTGCTCGCCGCGCGCCGCGCCGACGCGCTGGAGGATGTCGCGCGCACCATCCGCGCCAATGGCGGCGAGGCGCTGGTCGTCCCCACCGATGTCAGCCGCGCCGAAGCGGTCGAGGCGCTGGCGCGGGCAGCGGAGTCGCGCTTCGGCCGCATAGACCTCTGGTTCAACAACGCCGGCGTCGCGCCCATCGGCCGCTTCGAGGAGATCCCGGTCGCCGACCACGCGCGCACCGTGGACGTCAACCTCAACGGGGTCATCTACGGCACCCACGCCGCGCTCCGCCGCTTCCGCGCGCAGGGCCGCGGCACGTTGATGAACATGTCGAGCGTGGAAGGCGTGATCCCGCTCGCCTACCACGCCTCCTACGCCGCCACGAAGCACGGCATCCTCGGCCTGGACGGTGCGCTGCGCGAGGAGCTGCGGCTGGGCGGCCTGCGCGACATCCGCCTGCTGACGATCATGCCCTGGGCCGTGGACACGCCCTTCTGGGCGAACGCCGCGACCTATGCCGGGCGGGAGCCGCGCGCCCCGATGATGGACGGCGCGCGGGAGGTCGCCGACGCCATCGTCTGGGCCGCGGTGCACGCCCCCTCCGGCGAGTTCCCCGTCGGCCCGCGCGCGGGCGCCGCCGTCACCGGCGCACAATTCGCCCCGGCACTGTCGCGCCGGATCGCCGGAGACGTGATCCACCGCGTCCAGATGGAACAGGCCCCCGTCGCCGAGAACCGCCCCGGCAACCTCTTCGCGCCGAGCCCCGCCCCGCCGACGGTGGAGGGCGGCTTTAGGGGCCGCTGACCCATCCCCTCCCCCGCTCTTGCGGGGGAGGGCTAGGGTGGGGGAAACCCGCCAAGAGTTCGTGGGGGCAAACCCACCAACGGTTCATGCCGAACGGCGCAATTTCTGATCCATGTTCCGTCGTTCCCGCGAACGCGAGGCCTCTGCGAAACGGCGGCTGTCGTGTGGTGATGGGTGTGGATGGGGGCTGATCGGCGGAGGTCGAGCGGTCTGGTGGTGGTGTTTGGGGTGCTGGCGGGTGGGCTGAGGGGCGCTCAGGCC